>BNJU01004356.1_pt1 | contig 59323 bp, 89 predicted proteins | sample 8539281 | NCBI WGS metagenome assembly BNJU01 (sample SAMD00202456, study PRJDB9452) | human saliva metagenome | isolation source: human saliva | place: Japan
AAGAGAAAAAGCTATTATTTTGCTGAAGGTTTTAAACGTATGAATAACACTCCTTTACAGGAAGTAGCAAAAAGCATTTAATCTAGCAAGCAAAACCATTTAGTGCTGTTGCAAATTTTCATCTCAAATGGAGCTAAATCGATTGGTAACTTTATTTAATGGTAATAGAACTTCTACAATAAATAAAAATAGTAATAATTTTTGATAGAGGAGGAAGCGATGGTAAAAATTCATATCCATGGCTTAAAAAAACCTAGAGTAGCTCGTTAATTTCTTTGTTAAATTTATAAATAAAAAAAGTCTTTGATTCAAATTGAAAATAGAATCAAAGACTTTTTTTATATTCAATCAATATATATATATAATCTAAGTATTTATAATATTTTTATACAGCATATACAAGAATAATTTTTAATAGATAAATAACGGTATTTATAGTATAATAGAGAATGGTTTATTATGACATGAAATAAGAAAATTTTTGACCATGTCATTGATTTGTAGATAATAGAAATTTTTTTAATAGAAAGTTATTAAAAAAAAGTGTAAAAATAATTTAAAGGAGATTATTAATGTTACCAAAGTCATTTGAACAATATAAATTTAATGAATTTGTAAATAATGCAATAGTAGACTTAGGATTCTCTAATCCTACAAAAAAATTCAAGAGAGAGTATTTTCTCCTGTTTTTAAAAAGGTAAGAATATTGTAGCTAAATCACAGACAGGAAGTGGGAAAAGTCATTCTTTCTTATTACCAATATTTAGTAAATTAGATTTAAGTAAAAAGAAAACTCAAAGCATTATATTAGCGCCGACTAGAGAATTATCTCGTCAACTTTATGATATGGCTCTACAAATAGCTGAATTTAGTGAAGAAGATATAAAAATAACTCTATGTATTGGTGGGCAAGATTTAAATCGTGATATTGAAAGAGTATCAAATGCACCACATTTAATCATTGGAACACCAACACGTGTTCTAGAATTAGATAGAGCTAGTGCCTTATCAATAAAAGAAGTAGAATCTTTAGTAATTGATGAATGTGATATGATGATTGATCTTGGATTTATGGAAGATGTAGATAAGATTTCAAAAAGAGCTGCAGAGAATTGTCAGTTCTTAGTATTCTCGGCAACAATCCCTACTCAAATGAGTCATTTCTTAAAAAAATATTTAAAAAAATGCACAATATATAGAAATTGACAATGCAAAATTTGGGAAAAAAATAGAATATATATTAATTCCAGAAAAAAAGTTCAACTAGATTAGAAAAAAATTATATGAGATAACTACAGTTATTAATCCATATTTAGCACTTATATTTGCTAACAAAAAAAACAGAAGTTGAGGAGATTAGTAGTTATTTAATTTCTCAAGGACTAAATGTAGGAGTGCTTCATGGTGATTTAACTCACGTGAAAGAAAAACAAATGCAACGTAGAATTAATAATTTAGATTTTACTTATGTTGTTGCTAGTGATTTAATGAGTCGTGGTATTGATATTGAAGGTGTTAGTCATGTTATTAACTTCAATATACCTAATGATCTAGATTTCTTTGTTCACCGTGCTGGAAGAACTGGGTCGTGCCGGGTTAAGTGGGGACTGTATTACTATATACAATAATAAAGATGAAGAAAAAAACTACAAGCACTTGAAAGTCGCGGTATAGAATTTAATCACCAAGATATTCGTAACGGAGAGTTTATTGAAGTAAAAGATAGAAATAAACGTCAAAGTAGAAAGAAAGTTGTAGCTGATCACAACTTAACTGAAAAAAATTAAAATCTAAAGTTAGAGTGTCTAAAAAAAGTTAAACCAGGATATAAGAAAAAAAATATAAATATAAAAATGGATAAACTTAAACAAAAAGAAAGAAGAAAAATTTGCTAAGCGAACTAATAGAGCAAATAGAGGTAAAGTAATGAAAAAAATTTAAAAAAATTGGTTCTCATGTATCAATGTCAGGGAAAAGAGATGATGCTAGGATCTGTAAAAAGAAGCAGCTAGCTATAATAGTGATACATTTATGATTTATACTGGAGCACCTCAAAATACTCGTAGAAAAGCCAATCGAAGAATTGAGAATAGATGAGGCTCATAAGCTATGGCTGAAAAACAACATAAGTGATATAGTGGTTCATGCACCATATATTATTAATTTAGCTAACACTATTAAACCAGAGATTTATCAACTAGCTGTAGATTTCTTACGTTTAGAAATAGAAAGAACAGAAAAAATTGGAGCAAAAAATATAGTGCTTCACCCAGGTTCACACGTTAAAGCCGGAGCAGATGTTGGGTATAGCTAGTATAGTTAAAGGTTTAAATGAAGTACTAACAAAAGATATGAAACCTAATATAGCTCTTGAAGTTATGGCAGGAAAAGGTAGTGAATGTGGTAGAACTTTTGATGAAATAGCAAAAATTATAGATGGTGTAAATCTAAATGAAAAATTAACTGTTACATTTGATACTTGTCACGTATTTGAAGGTGGATATGACATCGTAAATGATTTAGACGGAGTATTAACAGAATTTGACAAAATAGTTGGTTTAGATAGAATTCAAGTTTTACATATTAACGATAGTAAAAATACTCTAGGTGCTCATAAAGATCGCCATGAAAATATTGGTTATGGTGGAATTGGCTTTGATGCGATTAACCGTATAGTACATCTTAAAGAATTTGCTGATTTACCTAAAATTTTAGAAACACCTTGGTATGGTGAGAAAAAAAGATATAGCTCCATACAAAGATGAAATAGCTATGCTAAGAAAAAGAGGAATTTGTAGATTTTAAAAACTAATAATCTAGGAGGCTGCTTATGAAATTAGTTGAAGAAAAAAAGTTGATAAAATAATGAAACTTTTTAAAAAGAAAAAAAGGTTATAAATATACCGATAAAAGAAAATCGATGGTAGAACTACTAGTGACTGAAGATAGATATATAAATGCTAGATATGTATCAGAAACACTTAATAAAGTTTATCCAGGATTAAGTTTTGATACAATCTATAGAAATCTAAGTACCTATGAAGAGTTAGGTATTTTAGAGACAACCGAGATTAAGGGAGAAAAATATTTCAAAATAGGGTGTTTGGAAACTGATCATCACCACCATCATCATATTTGTTTGAAGTGTGGAAAAGCAAAAATTATACATGTTAATGTATGTGGTAATTTGGAAATAGAAGAGCTTAAAGGGTATAGAATAGATGGTCATAAGTTTGAAGTTTATGGACTATGTCCAGATTGCCTAAGAAAAGAGGAAACTAAATAATGTTTGATGGAATTTTGCCAATATTTAAAGAACGAGGTATGACTAGTCATGATGTTGTTTTTAAGGCAAGAAAGATACTTCAAATGAAAAAAATTGGTCATTCCGGAACACTTGATCCCGAGGTTGATGGAGTATTGTTACTTCTTTTAGGTGGAGCAACTAAGGTAAGTGATTATGCCATGGATTTAGGCAAAAGTTATCGAGCAGAAGTGTGTTTAGGCATAAAGACAACAACAGAAGATTTAACAGGAGAAATCCTTGAAGAGAGAACAGTAGAAGGTATTGATATATCTGAGATAAAGGATATTTTAAAAACTATGGTTGGTGAAATAGAACAAACACCTCCGATTTATTCAGCTGTTAAAGTAAATGGTAGAAAACTATATGAATATGCACGACGTGGACAGTTTGATGTAGAGATACCTTCGAGGAAAGTTAATATTTATAATATAGAGTTTATAGATAATAGTGAGTATTACAAGGATGGTAAATTCTATTTTACGATCGATATAAATTGTGGAAAAAGGTACTTATGTTAGAACGATAGCAACTAGTATAGGAGAAAAAGCTAAATATTCCAAGTACTATGAGTAAGCTAACACGAACAAGTAGTGGTAAAAATAACAATAGATCATTGCTTGAAAACTTGCTGATGTAGAAAAAAATGCCTTGAAGAAAATACTTTAGAAGATAAAAATACTAAAGAAAGAATATGCATTAGAAGAATATCAGTTTGTGGAGATTCCATTATTTAGAGCAAAAGCAGGTTATGAATGGACTTAGATTTAGAAAAAAATCAATTTCAGATTATGATTTTTTTCGAATGGAATAGTTTTTTTACTTATAATAATGAAGCAATAGCAATATATTATTTAAAAGATAAGGATGATGAATTGTTGTCAGTAAAAAAACAACATTTCCTAAAATATTAGAGTAGTAGGTAAGAGAAAACGATGAGAAATTTTTTTAATATTTCTAAAAATAAATGAAATAGAAAAAGATAGCAAGAAAAGAATAGCTGCCTTAGGATTTTTTTGATGGCTTTACATACAGCGCATCAAGAAATAATTAAAGGTGCAATCGATAAATCACAGAATGATGCTTTATCAATAGTTATTACATTCGATAAAAAGTCCAAAAAGAGTACTTTGGAAAAAAACTACAGAAGAAGCAATAACACCAATAAATAAAAAAAATCTGAGTTATTAGAAGAGTTAGGGTGTAGATGAAGTTTATTATTTGGAGTTTAATGAAAAACTTACAAACATTATCTGCAGAAGATTTTATTAATAATATCTTAAAAAAATTAAATGTAGAAAAAGGTATTCTGTGGTTATGACTACAGATTTGGTAATAAAGGAATAGGAACACCACAATTGATAAAAGATAGTGGAATAGAAGTTGATATTCTTGAAAAAAAGAGTTAAATGATGGTAAAAATTTCAACAACTGCTTTAAGAAAAAGCAGTTCAAGAAGGAACTTTACTGAATATTTTTGATCTTTCAAACAGACATTACTCAATCTCTGGTATAGTAGTAAAAAGGAAGACAATTAGGAAGAACTATTAATTTTTCCAACTGCTAACTTTAAAATTGGAAGAAAAAAATATTTATTACCTAATACAAATGGAGTTTATATAACTAAAACAAAAGTGAAAAGGAAAAATATATAAGTCAATTACTAATATTGGGTACAATCCTACAGTATCAGATGGCAAAGATAAGAAATTTATAGAAACACATATTCTAGACTTCGATGAAGATATTTATGATGAAAAGATAGAAGTATTTTTTTCTATGAGTTTCTACGAAAAGAACAAAAAAATTTGAAAGCTTTTAATCACTTAAAAGAGCAACTGCAAAAAAAGATAAAAAAAGAAATGTGAAGAGAAAGATATATAATTTTTTTAGGAAAAAAATATAATATTAGCTCTATTTTTCCTTGAATTATTTTTAAAAAAATAGTGTAAAATAACTAATGTTCCTTATTCGTGGTATAGAAACACTCCAGATTCTTCACTAGGATTAAGGTCGCAAAATAAAATTATATGGAGGAGATTGCAATGGCAGCAATTAGTCAAGAAAGAAAACAAGAAATTATCGCTAAATTCCGTACTCATGAATCAGATACTGGTTCTCCAGAAGTACAAATCGCAGTATTAACTGCAGAAATCGATGCTTTAACTGAGCACTTAAACACTCACAAAAAAGATCACGCAGGTCGTCGTGGATTACTTAAAAAAGTATTCCGTCGTCGTCACTTACTAGACTACTTAATTAAAAAAGATATCCAAAGATACCGTGAATTAATTAAAGCTCTAGGATTAAGAAGATAATTTAGCTTTATATTAGCTTTTATAGGAGTGGAAATAAAACCATTCATGTGGTTTAGTATCCACTCTAATTTTTTAGAAAAGGTATTGACATACTAATAAAAATATTGTTATACTAGTAAAGTACTTTGCAAATAGCATTTATATAATGTCTCAGTAGCTCAGCAGGATAGAGCAACGGCCTTCTAAGCCGTCGGTCAGGGGTTCGAATCCCTTCTGGGACGTCATAAGGAGTAGAAATTTATTTCTACTCTTTTTTGTTTTTAAATAATTTTTATATTATCTAAATAATAAGAGATATTTTTTTATCTGAAATATTAGTTTATATATATTTTTTTATAAAAGTAAAAATGAAAATTTAACTTTATAAAAAAAGATGAGTGTAAATTATATTACACTCATCTTAACTTCAGTTACTTTTTTTACTTCAGGAATTTTTTTCTAATATATTTTTCAATAGCGAACTTCATAGTAATATGCGATAATTCACAATGCGCACATTCACCTTTAAACCTTAACTTTTAAAAATTCCATCTTTGAAATTTACAAATTCTATATCCCCGCCATCCATAATTAACTTAGGTCTAATTTTTTTCTAGCTCTATCTTAATTTTTCGAAATTGTCTCATAATATTCTTTTGCTCAAAATTTCCACACCTCGCTATAGATATTATACCTGTAAATTTCTTAAAAATCAACTTTCACAAAAAGTTTATAAATAATTTATTAAAATGTAAGCATTCTACTATTAATTTATAAGAAAAAAACAGTTATAATAAAAATAAGAAAATAAATATATAAACGAGGGAAATATTTTATGGCAAATACAAATGAACAACTAATCTTAATTACAGATGTAGCTGTTGGAAAATTCCAAGAAATGCTTTTTGATGCCGATAAAAAGGATAGTTATTTAAAAATATCTATTGCATTAGAGGGAACAGAAATGCATTATGCTATTGATATTAAAGATGAATTAGAAGAGGGTGACAAAGTATATAACTTTGGTGATCTTAAAGTTCTTGTAAATGAAGAAGACGAACTTTATTAAAAGGTCTTGAAATAGACTATGTACAAGATGAATTTGGAAGTGAATTTACACTACACAACCCAAATATGATAGAAATGTATGATGAAGAAGATGGTGGCTGCTGTGGTGGCGGTTGCTGTTGTAGATAATTTCATTATTATAAATAACAAATAAAGGAGAATGATTACGATGAAAAATGTAGTAATTTTAGGTGCAGGTTATGCTGGACTAACAACATTAAAAGGTCTTAAAAAGGCAGTAAAAGCAGGAGAGGTTAAAGTAACATTAGTTAATAAAAATTCGTATCACTATGATACAGTAAACTTACATGAAGTTTCAGCAGGTAATATTCCTGCAAAAGATATCTGTATTGATATTAAAGATGTAGTAGTACCTGGTGTAGAATTTGTTCAAGACGAAGTAATTAAAATTGATACTGAGAAAAAATTAGTATTAACTAAAAAACATGAACTTGATTATGATGTATTAGTAATTGGTTTAGGATTCCAACCTGAAACATTTGGAATTGAAGGTATGGCTGAAAATGCATTACCAATAGCTGACGTATTAGCAGCTGAAAAAATTGCGGCTACTTTAGAAGATAACTTCAGAAAATATGCAACTAGCGAAGAAAAAGATGTTAAAGATATTTCTGTTATCGTAGGTGGAACAGGATTAGCTGGTATGGAATTCCTTGGTGAATTAGTACACCGTAAAAAAGAATTATGTAATAAATATGGAATTGATGAAAAATTAGTTAAAATCTATGGATTAGATGCAGCTCCAACATTATTACCAATGTTTGATAAAGAGTATAGTGACTATGCAAGAAAATATCTAGAAGATAACGGAATTGAAATTATCTTAGGTGCAGGTATTAAAGGTGCAACTAAAGATAGCTTCACTATCGAAGTAGATGGAGAAAGAAAAGAATTAAGAGCTAGTACTTTAGTATGGACTGCTGGGGTACGTGGTAACAAACTTATGGATGAAACTTTCCCAGAATTATCAAAACGTGGTCGTCTAGTAACAACACAACAATTAACTGTACCAGGTCACGATGATATTTATATCGTTGGAGACTGTGCTGCATTTATCGAAACAGGACAAGAAAGACCATACCCAACAACAGCTCAAATTGCAAACCAAATGGGTGCTTATGTTGGAGCTAGAATTAGTGGAAAAGAAAGTGGAGACTTCAAATTCGTTAACCGTGGTGTAGTTTGTTCTCTAGGATCAAAAGACGGTATCGCGAATGTAATGGGTGGTAAGAAAGCTAAAGGATTCAAAGCTGCTAAACTTAAAAAAATAATTGAAGCTAAAGCAATTTATGAATTAACAGACTTCTTAACTGCATTAAAACATCAACGAGTGCTTTAATATTTACATAACTTATAAGAGACTTAGTATATGCTAAGTCTCTTATTTTTATATAGATTATATAAAAAAAATATTATTTGATACTTTGGGATAAATTGTAACTAGTGATATTATATTTCTAGGTATTTGAAACTAGAAAATAAAAAGAAAAAAATTAGTTGCTTTTTATTTCTTAAGATTTCTAGCGCGTGTAATTGAAAAAAATATGTAATTATGGTAAGATATAGGGTAGAGAAAATATAATTAAAATTAGTTATGAGGAAATATTATGATTTATAAAATAGCAAATACAGCAGAAGAATATGAACAAATTTTTAAATTGAATTATGAAACATTTGTTGACGAAATTCCTCAGCACGAAAAAAATGAAACTAAAAAAATTAAAAGATAAATTTCACGAAAAAAATATTTATATAATAGCTAAAAAAAGAAGGTGAAGTGGTCGGGATGATGGCTTTATCAGATCAACGACCATTTTCATTAGATTTAAAACTTAATGATATTGACAAATACTATAAAGGTAGTTATAAAAAAAGCCGATAGAAATTAGATTATTGTCTATAAAGCATAAATATAGACAAACTAAAGTTTTTTACGGAATTAATTCAAAGAACATTTAACTACATTATTCAAAAATGCATACGATATAGCCTTTATTTCAGGGACTACTCGTCAAGAAAAAAATTATATAAACATATTGGTTTTACTAGATTCCATGAAAATGTAGGTACAAAAAGATGCTGAATACATTCCAATGTATCTTGACTTGAATTCTGATAATAAGGTTCTTAATAGATTAGCACGTGCAAAAAGAATTAACTTTTTACCTGGACCTGTAGATTTAGCAGATGGTGTTAAAGAAAAATTAACTAAACAGCTTTATTCACACAGAAGTAATGAATTTGTTAGTTTAACTAAAGATACATTATCAAAATTAGAAAGAATACTTGATGTTAAAACTGCTACAATATTACATGGTTCAGCTACATTAGCAAATGAAGCAATAATGGCTCAACTAAAAGGAAGAGGCCTTAACAATGGGTTAGTTCTTTCAAATGGTGAGTTTGGAAATAGGTTAGTAAAAGAAACAAAAAGACATAACTTGAATGTTGATAATTATCAAGTTGGCTTTGGGGAAAGTTTTGATTTAGAGCTATTAGATAAAAAAATTATCTGAAGGAAATTATGATTTTTGTTTATTTAGTTCATAATGAAACTAGTGTTGGAATTTTTAAATGATTTAGATTCAATTACTAAAATTGTTAAAAGTAAAGGTATAGTATTAGCTGTTGATGCCGTATCATCAGTTGGTGCAGTCAAATATAGTTATAGAGATGTCGACTATGTTGCTTGTTCATCAGGTAAAGCATTTTGCTCTGTTGCAGGGTTAGCTATAGTTGGTTCTAATTGTGAACTAGTTCCATTAGAGCATACACCTCTATATCTTGATTTACATTATGCTAATAAAATGACATCAATACCTTTTTACTCAACCATCTATTTTAATGGAAGCTCTAAACACTGCATTAGATGCTTTTTAAAAACAGATGAAAGATACGAAAATATTTATGGTAAATATACATATATGAAAGAAGGGCTAAAAGCTCTTAATTTACCAATAATGAAAATTAAGAAAAAGAAGTTTCTCCTGTAATAATAACAGTTGAGCTTCCAGAGAATATTTCCTCACTTAATGTAGGAGCATCTTTAGCTATAAATAACATATTTATTCACTATAAGAGCTCATATTTAGTAGAAAGAAATATTATTCAATTTTCTTTCATTAACATTAATACAACAAAAGAAGAAATTGATTACACATTAAATATATTAAAAAAATGATAGGAGATAACTAATGCCAGTATTTAAAGTATTTTATCAAGAAAATGCAAAAGAAATTCCAGTAAGGGAGAATACACAAGTAGTGTATGTTGAAGCAGATGGAGTTCCAGCAGTTAGAAAATATCTAGATGATAGAAACTACAATGTTGAACTAGTTCAAGAGTTAAGTGAAGCGTACTTAGAATTTGAAAAACAATCTGAGGACTTTAAAGTGGAGAAAGTTAATGGATAAGATCATTAAAAAAAATGAAGTAGGTGTTGCTGCTATCGGTGGACTTGGTGAAATCGGTAAAAATACCTATGCAATTCAATATAGGGATGAAATAGTTATTATCGATGCAGGGGTTAAATTCCCAGGTGATAATATATTAGGAATCGACTACGTTATTCCTGATTATTCATATATTGAGAAAAATATAGATAAGATAAAAGCGTTGATAATAACACACGGTCACGAAGATCACATTGGAGGGTTACCATTCTTATTAAGAAAAGTAAGTCTTCCAATTTATGGTGGTCCTCTGGCTATTGGTTTGATTAGATCAAAATTAGAAGAGCATAACTTATTAGGAAGAGCAGAATTAAACGTTATTGACGAAGATACTGTTTTAGAATATAAATATCTGAAAGTATCATTCCATAATACAACACACTCTATACCAGATTCTTATGGTGTAATAGTGGGTACTCCACAAGGTAATATTGTTCACACAGGAGATTTTAAATTTGACTTTACTCCAGTAGGACAAGGTACAAACTTACATAAGATGGCTGCTATAGGAGACAAAGGAGTATTATGTCTTCTTTCTGACTCAACAAACTCAGAAAGATCAGAATTTACTCAAAGTGAAAAAGAAGTAGGTAAAACTATTTCAAACATTCTTCGTAAAGAGAAACATAGAGTAATATTCGCTACATTCGCATCTAACGTTTATCGTGTTAAACAAGTTGTTGAAGCTTGTATAGAACATGGAAGAAAAATAGTTGTATTTGGTCGTTCAATGGAGAAAGCTATTAAAATAGGAACTGAGCTTGGCTATATTAAAGCTCCAAAAGATACTTTTGTTAATAGTAAATACTTGAATCAAGTAGATCCAAATAAATTACTTATTTTATGTACAGGAACACAAGGTGAAGAACTAGCTGCTCTTAGTAGAATAGCAAATGGTACACACAAAAAAATAACTATAATGCCAACAGATACAGTAATCTTCGCAAGTTCTGCAATACCAGGTAATACATTATCTATTAATAAAAACATAGATTTATTATCTAAACTTGGTGCAAATGTTATTACATCAAGTGTAAATAATGTACATACTTCAGGTCACGGTTCTAAAGAAGAACAAAAATTAATGTTTAGATTAATAAAACCTAAATACTTTATGCCGATTCATGGTGAGTATAGAATGCAAGTTATTCATGCTCAGACTGCGGCTGAATGTGATATTCCATTAGAAAATTCATTTATTATGGAAAATGGTGAAGTTCTAGCTTTAACTAGTGATAGTGCAAGAATAGCAGGTAAATTTGATGCTTCAGACGTTTATGTAGATGGTTTAGGTATCGGTGATATCGGAAGTGTAGTAATTAAAGATAGAAAAGAACTTTCTGAAGAGGGTGTTGTAGTAGTTTCTGTAGCTATTGATTTTGCTAATAGAAAGTTATTAAATAATCCTGATGTTATTAGCCGTGGGTTTGTTAATATAAATGAATCTATGGATTTATTTGCAGAATGTAAAGGGATCATTAAACAGCTGTATTAGATGCTCTAAAAGAAGAAAACACTGGAGTTTATCACATGAGACAATGTATTGTGGAATCTTTAGGTGAATTCTTAGAAAATGAAATAGGCAGAAAACCTGTGATATTACCAACAATATTGGAGGTATAATTATGAAATATAGAAGCGTTTTTGATATTATAGGACCAGTAATGGTTGGTCCTTCTAGTTCTCATACGGCTGGAGCTGTTAGAATAGGGTTATTTACTAGATATATCTTTGGTATGGAACCCGAAAAGATAAAGATTACCTTATATGGATCGTTTAAAGAAACGTATAAGGGACATGGAACAGATATTGCACTTATTGGGGGATTATTAGGTTATGATACTTCTGATAAGAGAATTAGAACTAGTATGGAAGATGCTAAAGAAAAAGGCATGGATTTTGAATTTATTGAAAGTGAAATAGAACATATTCATCCTAACACTGCAATGATTGAGGTGGAAGCTGGTCGCCATAGTCTTGATTTAGTAGGAAAATCAATAGGTGGTGGGAAAATGGTAATATTTGAATTATTAGGATTCGATGTAAATGTTTCCGGAGATTTCCCTAGTTATTTTATTTTTTTATAATTTCAATGAAAAAAATAAAGAAGATTTATCAAAAAAATATTGATGAAATTTTTCGGTGAGAAAAAAAGTAAGTGTTAATTATTCAAGTTCTATTTCTAGAAGGAGTAAACTTAGCTGTTGTTGAAGCTTTAGACGACCTTGATAAAGAAACGTTAAATAAATTTGATAAACTAGAATATATTAATGAAATAAAATTTGCAAATAGATTGTAGATAGGGAGGAACTAGGATATGTTTACTAGTTTAGAGGATATTGTAGAAAAATCGAAAAGAGAAAAAAAACCAGTTTCTGAATTAATGATTGAACAAGAAATAGAACTTAATGGAGTTAGCCGTTCTGCAGTAGAAAAGTTAATGAAAAGAAATTTAACTGTAATGATGCAAGCTGTAGAAGAAGGATTAGCGGGGGTTAGTTCTAAAACTGGACTAACAGGTGGAGATGCTAAAAAAACTAAAGGAGTATATTGATAGTGGTAACTCTATAACAGGAGCCGACTTTTTATCAGGAGTTGCTGCAGCAATAGCTACAAATGAAGTAAATGCTTCACTTGGATTAATTTGTGCAACTCCTACTGCTGGATCAGCAGGGGTATTACCAGGATGTGTTCATGCATTAAAACAAAAATTTGATATTGATGAAGAAACTCAACTACGAATGCTATTTACTGCAGGTGCATTTGGATTTGTAGTTGCTAATAATGCCTCGTGTGCAGGGGCAGAAGGTGGTTGCCAAGCTGAAATAGGTTCAGCAAGTGCAATGGCGGCAGCCGCAATTGTAGAAGCTCGTGGAGGAGATGCAGAAATGTCTGCTCATGCTTTCTCAATTGCTATGAAAAATATGTTAGGTCTAGTATGTGACCCTGTCGCAGGATTAGTAGAAGTACCATGTGTTAAGAGAAATGCAGCAGGTGCATCAATAGCGCTAATGGCCGCAGATATGGCTTTAGCAGGAATTAAGAGTCGTATTCCTGCGGATGAAGTACTAGAATCAATGTATAGAATAGGTTTAGAAATGTCAACTACTCTTAAAGAAACAGCTAAAGGTGGTCTGGCAATTACAAAAACTGGAGAGAAATATAGGAGTTTATTATTCGGTAATGATTAATATATTAGAAAAATCAGTAGGAACTATAAAAGGCGTGGGAGCTAAATATTTGAAGACATTAAACGAATTAGATATTTATACTATTCGTGATGTTCTATATAATATTCCTTATAGAGTGTCTAGTTCTACTGATTTTTTTCTTCATCTGTTAAAGATAATGAGAAAGTAGTAACAACTGGTAAAGTAGAAACCAGAGTAAGCACTCAATTTTATGGGAATAGAAGAAGTAGATCTTTTTTTCTCATTAGCAACACCATCAGGAAGTGTTAAAATAGTATATTTTTAATCAAATGTATTTAAAGAAAAAAATATTATTGAGGGAAGAGAAATAGTAGTTAAAAGGTACATATAATTCAGCTAATAATACTATAACAGCTTCTAGTATATCTTTTAACACTGATGAAAAAAACAGATTTCAGGTGATAAAATTGAAGTTTTTTTATCATTTAAAACAAGGAATAACTCAAAAAAAGATTTGCTAAAGTTAGTAGATGAAGCTTTTTAATATGATAGATCATGAAAATGTAATATTAGATTTAGTTCCTGAAAATTTTCAAAAGGGATTTGGAAATTAGATAGAATTCTTCATACATTACATTTTCCTAAAAACGCTGAAGAGTTTGATAAAGCAAGAAAGATGTTTGCTTTTTCATGAATTATTTGATTATCAGTTAAAACTTCAATTACAAAAATATAAATAGTAGAGTAGAGGATAATAGGTATGCTATTTCAATATCTAATCAAGATATCAACGAGTTTAAAGAAAGCTTACCATTTAGTCTAACTTCAGCACAAAATAGAGTTATAGATGAGATAGTTGATGATTTAAAGCAACCATATAAGATGGATCGTCTTTTACAAGGTGATGTCGGAAGTGGTAAGACTGCTGTTGCAGCAGCAACCTTGTATGGTGTAATAAAATCAGGTTATCAAACAGCAATAATGGCCCCTACAGAAATATTAGCTAACCAACACTTTGAGACATTTTTTGAGTTCTTTAAAGATTTAAATATTTCTGTTGCACTGCTAACTAGTAGTACACCTAAGAAAGAAAGAAATATTATCTTAAGTTTGCTTGAATCTGGAGAGATAGAATTAATTGTTGGAACTCATTCACTTATTCAAGAAGATGTTAAATTCAGTAATTTAAAGTATGTAATAACTGATGAACAACATCGATTTGGGGTAAAACAAAGACAGATTCTTAGTAATAAAGGAGAAGCAGTTAACTCATTAATGATGACGGCAACTCCTATACCACGAAGTCTGGCAATAACATTAATAACAGATATTAAAGTTTCTACAATAGATGAATTACCTGCGGGGCGCAAGAAGGTAAAAACATATAAAGCAAATAATAAAAGTTTTTTTATAAAGTATTAGATAATATTAGAATGGAACTAGACAATGGTCGTCAAGGCTATGTAGTTTGTCCTTTGATAGAAGAATCTGAAAAAATGGATCTTCAAAATGTTGAAGAAACTTATGAAAAATATTAGAGAATATTTACCGGATGAGTACAAAATTGCTGTACTTCATGGTAAAAATGTCTAATAAGGAGAAGGATGAAATTGTTGAGAAGTTTTTTAAAAAAAGAAATACATATATTAATATCAACTACAGTCATTGAAGTAGGTGTTAATGTAGCTAACGCAACATTTATGATTATCGTGGATGCTCATAGATTTGGATTAGCAACTTTACATCAACTTAGAGGGAGAGTAGGTAGAAGTAATTACCAGTCATATTGTATATTAGTAACTGATTCTAAGAGTGAAAGAATTGATATAATGTGTTTAGAAAATGACGGTTTTAAAATAGCGGAGTTTGATTTAAAACAGCGAGGTCCTGGTGATTTCTTTGGTACAAAACAAAGTGGAGTACCAAGTTTTAAAGTAGCAGACCTAATTAATGATGTTGATCTTATGTATTTAGCTAAAAAAATTAGCTTTAAAAAAATTATTGAAGTTACAGATAATAAACAGCGTTTATTACAATACGTTGGGTTAAATGAAACTATAATTTAAGGAGGATATAGATGAATAAAAAAAGCTAAAAAAATTGGCTAATAAATATTTTTGATAGTAGTATTATTAGCAACATCAGTTGTATTAATATTTAAAAATCAAATTAGAGAATATTTTACAAATGATGTAAATGATAAAATTATAACAGCTTATCGTAATAATCAAGGTGAAGTAGATGTACCTTGGTGGAAAAAAATGTTTACAGATAATGATTCAAAAATTAAACTAACAGATTCTATGTTAGGTGTTCTAAAAATCGATGATATTGATATACAAGAACCAATTTTCCAAGATGTTACGGAAATTAATTTAATTAATGGTGTAGCAACTGCACAAGAACCATCAACATTAGACGCTCAAAAATGTTGTAATAGCAGGGCATAGTGTTCAAGGTGTTGGAATAAGATTTAACAACCTAAACAAAATAAAAATGGGTACGAAAGTACAAATTATTTCAAAAGATAAACTACGAACTTATGAGGTTAGTAGAATATACGATGTAATGCCGACTCAAGTAGAGATTCTTGATCAACATGAAGGAAAAGATAAAATATTAACAATGTTTACTTGTGATAACTATAATCCTCAAACAGGAGAGTGGGATAGCCGCTTTGTAGTGGAAGCAAAACTAATAGGAGAGGAAAGTGCATAAAATTATGAAAATAGGAATAGATATACTAGGAGTAGACGCTCCTGAAAAAATTATAAATTTCATTAATACTTTCAAAGATGATGAAGTAGAATTATATGTATATGGTATGGAAAAAGAACTATCAAAGGTTACTAAGACAGAAAATGTTGTAAAAAATCTTTGTACAGAACAAGTTTTTATGGAAGACGATTCAGCTCGTGTTCATAGAAAGAAAAAAGATGCTTCAATGATTAGATTATTAGAAGATCTTAAAAATGATGTAATTGATGTAGCTATTTCTGGTGGTAGTACTGGAGCATTTATGGCGAGCTCAATATTTATGCTAGGACGTATAGAAGGTGTATCAAAACCTGGATTAGCATCGTTACTTCCAACTCGTTCAGATCATAAATTCTTACTAACTGATTTGGGTGCCAATGTTGAAGCTAGACCAGAAGATATTCTAAACTATGCTAAACTTGGTCAATTATATATGAAATATATATATAATATAGAAACTCCAAGTGTAGCATTACTAAATGTTGGTGTAGAAGAAACAAAAAGGTAATAAAGTATATAAAGAAGCACATCAACTTTTTAAAAATCGAAATATATCTAATTTCAACGGTAATATTGAATCTAGAAATATACTTGAACACACTAATGATATAGTTGTATCAGAAGGATTTGCAGGTAAATATAATGCTTAAAAACTATAGAAGGTGTAGCTGGTTCACTAGGAAAAAAATGATTAAAGGTATTTTTATGCAAAACCTTAAAACAAAAAAATTGGTGGCTTATTAGTGAAGTCAGGAATTAATGCTTTTAGGAAAAAAATTTGATTATAGTGAATATGGCGGAGCATTTTCTACTAGGGATTAAAAAAACCAAGTATAAAAGTACATGGTGCTTCAGATGAAAATGCACTTTATTATGCAGTTCAACAAGCAAAAACAAATACACAAAACTAAACTTTATGATATAATGATAGAAACAATGGAAAAAGGAGAACAAAAAAATAATGGCTATTTTTAGAAGAAGTAAAAGAAATTATAACAAAATATATTAAAATCGATCCAGAAAGAATAACTTTAGAATCAAGATTAAACGAAGATTTAGATGCGGATTCTATTGATATTGCTGATGTAGTAATGGATATCGAAGAAAAAAATACGGATTTTGAATTTTCAGATGAAGATGCTGAGAACATCGTAGCAATCAAAGACTTAGTAAAAAGTTATTGAAGATAGAAAATAATAAATAAGAATCTCGAGGAAAAGTTCTCCTCGAGATTTTTTAATATAAAAAAATACTAAGCTAAACAATTTTAACTTAGTATTTCTTTAATTTTGTAATTAATTAGCATAACCTATACTAACAAGTTTCTCCACCTCAAGAAGAACCAGCTCCTGCAGTACACCCATAACAATGGATACCAGTAACTATTCTCCTTACTCCAGTATGTTCATTTGCAAGCTCACTAACATGTTTTACTTTACCAGAAACTGGAAGTTTTTCTATCATATTAAAGTCGCAATCATAAAGAGTCCCATCTGGACCAACAGATATCATATTTCTGCACATTAAACCAGGCAGAGTAGCTGGATTATATGCTTTATATAGCTTATTCATATAGCCTTCATAAAGATCCTCTCTATGAAGAAACTCAGAAAAACGACCAATTGGATTATTAGTAATTGCAAATAAGTTATTAAAGACAACTTCAAAATTATCATAAAGTTTCTTTTTATATGTTTTTTCTAATGCTTCTTGTTTTGGTGGTAAATAAGCTCCATTTGGATTATAAACTAAGTTAAGAACAAGATCATCTTCTTTACCATAACCAAGCTCATTTAGTCTTCTAAGTACTTCTATAGACTTTGGAAAAACACCTTTTCCACGTTGTTTAGCAACAACTTTTTCATTGTAGTATGGTAATGATGCTACCACTTGAACTTTTAAATCACGGTAAAGCTCAGGTATATCACGATACGCAGGAACAGCCAGAATAATTAAGTTTAGTTCTAACAATGATAGTTTCAGCATATTGAGAAATTTCTTTTAAAAACCATCTAAAGTTAGGATTCATTTCTGGGGCTCCACCGGTAATATCCATAGTCTTATACTTACCAACTTTGAAAGCTTCAATAATTTGCTCAAATGTTTCTTTAACCATATTATTTTTTCTATGTGGTCCACCATCGACGTGACAGTGACTACAAGTAATATTACATAAGCTTCCTACGTTAATTTGCATAACTTCTGGATATTCTTCAGTAAGTAGATATTGTTTTTCTTCTACTTGATCAAAAAATTTAGGAATATTAAGTTCTGTCATAATACATCCTAGTTAGAAAGTTTATCAGATAATTCTTTACTTTGAAGACCGTGTACTAAAGTAATACCTGCTTTCATTGCAGCTGCAACATGGATTGCTTCTGCTATTTGATCTTGGTCGCATCCTTCTTCTAAACATGTACTTGTATATGCATCTATGCAGTAAGGGACAAGCTTCAGAGTGAGCTACAGCTAAAGCAATTAGAGCTTTTTCGCGAGTAGTAAGCTCTCCTTCTGCCATTACATTACCATAATAATTCATAAAGTTTTTCCAATATTCAGGAGCATCTTCTCCAAATTTTCCTTCACCAAATTCTACTAAATGTTTCTTTTTAAAATAATCAGCCATAATATTTCTCTCCTTTATTAAACTGTATTACAACTATTATAAATTAGTTTCTGTAAATAATCAATAAAAAGAGTGTTTAGAAAAAAATAACAATTTACTAAAAAAATAGTAAATTGTTATTTTTAGCGTATATCTTTATATAACTTAGCTAATTCTTCAACAGGAACTCCTTGACGATACATTCTTTGAAATTTCTGCATTTGCCACATTGTTGATAATGGTTTTCCTTTATAACGTCTAGTAGATGCGGTAATAGGTGAATCAATTACAGTAATTTTATATGATTTCGCACTTAAATCTTCAGATATTCTATAGTCCTCCATTAAAGGCATATCTTTGTATCCACCAATTTCTTCGAAGACCTCTCTTTTTATAAAAATAGCTTGATCTCCAAATGCAAGATTCGTAATACTAGCACGCATATTTGAGACTAAAGGCATTCATTCTCATCTTTATACTATTTGGATAAAATCTAATCTTTAAACAACCAACAGGAGTAGGGCAGTTCAGTATTTTTTGAATAACATCCTTTTGCAGGACGCTATCGGCATGAACAAACCATAATATATCTCCTTTAGAAATTTTAGCTCCATAGTTCATTTGATTAGCTCGACCTTTTTTATCAGAAATATGATAAGAGTAGCCAAAATATGAAAGCTCATCTAAAATTTCATGAGTTTTATCACTAGAACCACCATCAATAAATAAGACTTCGTGCTTATCTATATCATGAAGACAGTATAAATTGTATATAAAAATCACGAATTGTTTTTTTCTTCATTATAAATAGGTACAATAATAGAAATCATAAAATTACTCCTAAAAAAATAAGTTATCTCTATTATAGCATTTTGATTTATAATTATAAAAATAAAAACATAGGAAAAAGATATTTAATATATTATTATAAGATTACTTGACTGTATACTGTATCTATCGTATAATAACAGTAGATACAAAAGAGGTGAAGTTAATGGAAATTAAAATTTCTAATATATCATCAATACCTATCTATCAGCAAATAGCCAATAGCATAAAAAAAATAAAAATTTTATCAAAGAGAATATATTTCTAATACACAGTTGCCATCTATTAGATCTTTGGCTAAAAGAATTAGAAGTAGGTATAATTACAGTAAAAAGCTTATGAAGTACTATTACAGGAAAATCTTGTTTATTCAAAAAGGGGCTGTAGGATACTTTTGTATAATGAAGTAAATACTGAAGAAATTTTATTAATAAAAAAAGAGTATATAGTAGAATTTAAACAAATGATAGAAAAAAAGCGACTGATGATGGTTTAACAAAAGGGGATATAAATGAGATATTAAAAATAGTATTGGGGGAGAAAGACTATGAGAATCAAAGTAAATAAATTACTGGTAGATAAAGATAATTTTAAACTAGGACCAATAAATTATACATTTGATGAAGGTTATGTATATGCCATAACAGGGAATAGTGCTTGTGGTAAAACATTATTTTTTTACAAAGTATTTTTAGGAAGTATAGATATTAGAAAAAAACAAATGGTACTATATGATGAATTTAAATTTTTATGATAAATGAAGTAGAGATAAAAATCTAGTTACTCATATATAGCAGATAAACCATTATTTTTCTGATAAACTAAGTGTAGAAACTATATTAAATAAAGATTTCGAAGTTAGACTCTAGATTTGATATAAGTTCTTGCTATGAATATATAAAGAAATACAATATATATAAACATAAAAAAATATATGAGCTATCACAAGGTGAAAAGAAAAGATTTTTACTATTTTGGTATTGGTATTTACTACACACTCTAATATTTTAGTTTTTAGATAATCCATTAGCTGGAGTAGGCTTAATAGCTAAAAGAGAGATGCTATCAATGATTAGAGAGTTTATGGATGAAAATAAGATAGCGATTATAGTTACCGAAGAACCTAGTGTTATTAAAAATTTAGCAGATTATGTAATTGTATTAAATAATGGACAAGTTGAAATAAAAGAAGATGTAGTAGAATTACAAGAAAGGTATCAATAACAAAAAAATATAGAAGATATCTTAATTTCTATATTAAAAGGGAGAAGAAGATGAATAAAGCGGAGTATAAAACAAAATGTGGAGCTTTTGTTAAATATTATTTCAAATAGAAATTATTCAACACCACAAATTTATAAAATATTCTATTTTTGGATACTATTTTTTTACAATCCTAATAGCACTTTCAGTACTTTTTCGATAAAAAAATTATGTAGTAGCATCGGTATTATCAGCTATAGTATTTGTTTTTAAATGGAAGAAAATATGAAGATAAGGAATGGCTTATAACAGAATACTTACCTATTTCATTTAAAGAAAGAGTAAGACAAATATATTTAACAACATATATTTTTTTACTTTCCATCTGTAATACTAGATTTTGTGTTTAGGTATATTTATTATCAAGCAAATATAATCGAATATCTGTATGTATTACTAACAATAATAATAATTTCAAATTTAGCTATAATTCAAATGATTTTTAACTAGACGTTCATTTTGGAATTTTTATAGCTCTAGATGTACTAATATATGCATTGGCAGTAAAAAAATAATATCAATAATTTTTAAATGGATTATATTTAACAACTTTTGATAATACAAAATTTAATTTATTAAAAAAATAATAATGTTAGTAATATTAGCAATACTATTTCAAAGTATGCAGTACAAATCTGATACTAGATTCAAGAAGAAAAGAAGAAATAAGTAAAAGTTTATCAAACAATATTTATTATTGCAATAACACTAGCGACGGCATTACAGTTTTATCAAGGTATGTATTGGGTTAAATAATAAAATAGTAGAGTAAGGTATTGTAAAAAATAGCTTATTCTACTTTTTTATTACAAAAGTTATAAGCAAAAAAAAAAGAGTACTTCCGAAGAAATACTCTTTTAATTAAAATTCTTATTTGAATTCTGCTGTGTTAACACGAACTCCCAGGTCCCATAGTTGTAGTTACAGCTACAGATTTGAAAGTAAGTTCCTTTAGCAGCAGCTGGTTTAGCTTTTAGCTAAAGCGTCTTGAACAGCGTTGAAGTTTTCTACTAAATCTTCAGTAGAGAATGAAACTTTACCGATTGGAGTGTGAACAACACCAGCTTTTTCAGCACGGTATTCAACTTTACCAGCTTTAATTTCATTTACTGCTTTAGTAACGTCCATAGTTACTGTTCCAGTTTTAGGGTTTGGCATTAAACCTTTAGGTCCTAATACACGACCGATTTTACCAACTTCTCCCATCATGTCTGGAGTAGCTACGATTACGTCAAAATCAAACCAACCTTGTTGGATTTTAGTGATGTATTCACCTTGTCCTACGTAGTCAGCTCCTGCTGCTTCAGCTTCTGCTGCTTTATCACCTTTAGCAAAAACTAAAACTTTAGCAGTTTTACCAGTTCCTTTTGGAAGAACTACTGCTCCACGTACTTGTTGGTCATTTTTACGAGTGTCAACTCCTAAACGGAATGCAACTTCTACAGTTGCGTCAAAATTTACTGTGCTTGTTTTTTTAGCTAATTCGATTGCTTCTACTACAGAGTATAGACTAGAAGAATCTACTAATTTAGCTGCTTCAAGATATTTTTTACCTTTTTTTGCCATTATAATTATCCTCCTATTCTCCTATTAAGATACCCATACTTCTTGCAGTACCTTCAATCATACGCATTGCTGCTTCTAGAGAAGCTGCGTTTAAGTCAGCCATTTTAAGTTCAGCGATTTCTTGAACTTGTGCTTTTGATACTGTAGCAACTTTGTCACGGTTAGGTACCGCAGATGCTTTATCAATTTTAGCTGCTTTTTTAAGTAATACTGGTGCAGGTGGTGTTTTAGTAATGAATGTAAATGAACGGTCCTCATATACTGAAATCACTACTGGAATGATTAATCCTGCTTGGTCTTGTGTACGAGCATTGAATTCTTTACAGAATCCCATGATGTTTACACCAGCTTGACCTAACGCTGGACCAACTGGTGGAGCTGGGTTAGCTTTACCTGCTGGTACTTGTAATTTAACAACTTTTACTATTTTTTTAGCCACGATAAAACCTCCTATTTATTTTTCGTGATGTGGTCATTTGAGCGTATTAAAATTTTCGCTCTCCCACTCAAACATGTTTTGTATTTTTACATACTTGATTATGATAACATACCAATAACTAGATTGCAAGTATTTTTAATAAATAAATTCAAAAAAATTATTAATATGTATTTGTTCATAATATATCTTTTTAAAACCAATGTCAACTATAATGAAATAGAGGATATTATTAACAAATTTTTAAAATATAAAAATAGTACAAATTTTTTTATTAAAAAAATTGTAAAATTAAAAGTTTCGTTAGGGCAAGACTGCTATTGACTTTTTACCGCTAGTGGTGTAGAATTATATTTATGATATAGTGCTTATTTTTACTAATGTTTGTATTAGTTTTTATGTAACTTATCATAAAGAAATTACTTAATAGAGAAAGAGGTTGCAAGATGATTTATGGAATAATCAGTGTTGCAGCTTTTGCTTGTTGGACTTTTTATTTGGATATATTATTTCAAAAAAATTCAATTCAAAAATTAGAGCTATCTAAACAAGATGCAGATCATATTATTGGGGAAGCAAGAAAAAGAAGCGAGATATATAGTTGATAAAGAGACTAGCATCGCTAAAAAAAGAGGCGGAAGAAATAATTAATATTGCAAATAAAGAAGCAGAATTTAAAAAGCAAGATATTCAAAGACAAGAAGATAGAATTCTTCAAAAAGAATCTTCATTAGAACGTCAAACGGAACTTTTTAAATAAAAAAAGATGAATTACTAAGTTCTAGAGAGATGAAATTAGAAGAAAAATCACAATTACTTGATGAACGAAGTAATGAAGTGAATCAGCTAAAAAAATTCAACAAGAAACGGAGTTGCAAAAGAATTGCAAACTTAACCGAACAACAAGCTCGTGAAGAGATTATGGCCTCAGTAGAAACTGATATGGCTAAAGATATGGCAATATATATAAGAAATAAAGAATTAGAAGCGAAAAACGTTGCAGATAAAAGAGCAAAAGAACTTATTGTTCAATCATTACAACGTTTTGCAACAGATGTAGTAAGTGAAACTACTGTTTCTGTTGTTGATCTTCCTAGTGATGATATGAAAGGTCGTATTATCGGTCGTGAAGGAAGAAATATTCGTACACTAGAAACTCTAACAGGTGTAGACTTTAATTATTGATGATACACCAGAAGCAGTTATTCTTTCTGGATATGATCCAATAAGAAGAGAAATAGCAAAAACTGCTATTAAATCACTTATTGACGATGGACGTATTCATCCATCTGAAAATTGAAGAAGCTGTTGATAAAGCACGTAGAAATATAGATCAGGTTATTAGAGATGCTGGTGAACAAGCCACATTTGATTTAGGGATTCATAATATGCATCCTGATTTAGTGAAAATAGTAGGTAAATTGAAAATATAGAACAAGTTATGGTCAAAACGGACTACAACACTCTATGGAAGTTGCTTATATTTCAGGGCTTATAGCCGCTGAATTAGACCTTGATGTAGCTTTAGCTCGTAGAGCAGGGTTATTACATGATATAGGTAAAGCACTAGACCATGAAGTAGAAGGATCACATGTTGAAATTGGTGTAGCACTAGCACTTAAATATAAAGAAAATGCTACAGTAGTTAATGCAATAGCTTCCCACCATGGTGATACTGAACCTACTAACCCTATTTCTGTTATTGTTGCCACAGCAGATGCTCTTTCTGCGTCACGTCCTGGTGCAAGAAGAGAATCATTGGAAAATTACATTAAACGTCTACAGAAACTAGAAGAAATCGCAAATGAACACAAAGGTGTTGAAAAAACATTTGCAATTCAAGCTGGTCGTGAAATCAGGGTAATAGTAAATCCTGAGGAAGTAGATGATACAAAAACTTATAAAATTGCCAAAGAAGTTAAAAATAAAATCGAAGAAACGATGCAATACCCAGGTAACATTAAAGTCAATGTTATTCGTGAGGTAAGAGCAGTTAAGTTCGCAAGATAAAATAAGAGAGTGATTGACTACAAAGTTAATCACTCTTTTTTTCTATTTTAATATTAATAGTAAAACATAGTAGTATAAATAATTTACTTTATAAATTATTTTATATATTTCATTATTACTGATAACTGTAGGATTTATAGAGTATAAGTAAAAATTTCTTATTATAAAAACAGATTGAAAAAAAGCGTTTTTAATGATGTATAATATCAGTAACACAACTATAAGGAGAGAAAATATTATGGCAAATATGACAAAAGCATATCTTGAGCCACAAGAACTTTATGAATATACTAGTAAAAAAGGAGTAGCAAAAGCTACAGCTAATTTAAGGTATATGCTAAGCTTTAGGTTTTTTAGGTGGAGCTTTTATTTCAGTAGGATATCTTGCTTATATTAGAGTAGCAGGTACAATGCCTCATGAATGGGGTGGACTTGGAACTCTTTTAGGAGCAGCAGTTTTCCCAATAGGACTTATCTGTATTTTAGTTGGTGGTGGAGAACTGATTACTAGTAATATGATGGCAGTTACAGTTAGCAGTGTTTGATAAAGAAAGTTAAAACCAGCGTTATTATTGAAAAACTTAGTAATTATAACATTAGCTAACTTAGTAGGAGCATTATTCGTAGCATACTGTTTAGGACATTTAACAGGACTTACAGAAGGGGTTGTCTTTGAAAAAACAGTTCACACTGCAGAAGCTAAAATTAATGCTACTTTCTCTGAAATGATTTTTTCAGGAATAGGATGTAACTGGCTAGTAGGTATGGGAGCATGGTTAGCGTTTTGTGCAAAAGATGTGAGCGGGAAAATATTAGGAACATGGTTCCCAATTATGACATTTGTTGCTATTGGATTCCAGCACGTTGTTGCAAATATGTTTGTAATTCCAGCGGCTATGTTTGGTGGAGCTAATATAACATTTGCCCAATTTCTAAATAATATGGTAGGAGTATTTTTAGGGAATTATCTAGGTGGAGCTCTTTTAGTAGCAGGTCTTTATACACTTGCTTATAAAAAGAAAGATTAAAAAATAAGATTATAGATAATCGTGAGTATTTCTCTGATACTCACGATTATTTTTAATGTTAGAAAATTTAATAATAGAAGATAATTTACTTTAAAGTTAATATTTTTTGCAAAACTAAGAAGATTTACTTTATAATAGTATTTATATTGATATATATATGATTTATATTGAAAAAAAGATATTGTTATAGTATAATTTTTTTAGTTATTATTTTAAGAATATATTAAGGAGATTATTTTTATGACAAATACTGTAGAATCTAAAGCGTATTTAGAACCTTCAGAAATCTATGAACTTGCGTGTCAAAAAGGTGTAGTAAAAGCAAAAGCAAATCTAAAATATATGCTAAGTTTAGGTTTTTTAGGGGGAGCATTTATTGGAGTAGGATTTTTAGCTCTGCTTCGTGTTTCTGGATCAATGCCTAAAGAATTTGGAGGGTTAGCATCTTTACTTGGAGCATCTGTCTTTCCAATAGGTCTTATATGTATTTTAGTAGGTGGAGGAGAACTAGTTACAGGTAATATGATGGCTGTAACGGTCGCATATTTAAATAAAAAAGTTAGTTTGAAATTATTAACTAAAAACTTATTTATAATAACTTTAGCAAACTTAGTCGGTTCATTATTTGTAGCTTATTTCTTAGGTCATCTTACAGGTTTAACAGGAGGAACTATTGCAGCAAAGACAATTGCAGCAGGTGAATCTAAAATATACTTATCATTTTGGCAAGTATTGTTCTCTGCAGTAGGGTGTAACTGGTTAGTAGGTATGGCAGTATGGTTAAACTTTTGCGCAAAAGATGTAGGTGGTAAAATGTTTGGTGTATGGTTCCCAATTATGACATTCGTTGCTATTGGATTCCAACACTTAGTTGCGAATATGTTTGCAATACCAGCTGCTATGCTAGAAGGTGCTAATATATCCGTATTACAATTTATTGAGAATATGGGAATTGTATTTTTAGGTAATTTTATTGGTGCAGTAACTTTAGTTGCAGGTCTTTACACACTTGCTTATAAAAAGAAAAATTAATTAAAAAAGCTTGAAGTATTTTTACTTCAAGCTTTTCTCTTTAGTATTTATTAGTCTTCTACTTTTACAACCCAACCAAATTTATCTTCAACTTTACCAAGTTGGATACCAGTTAGTAGGTTATAAATTTTCTGAGTCCATTCACCTGGTTTATCATCTTTAATGATCTCTAATTTTTTAGTACCATCGAATAATTCTCCTACAGGTGCAATTACAGCTGCAGTACCACATAAGAATACTTCTTCAAGTTTTCCATTATCGTAAGCTTCGTATACTTCTTCTAATGGAAGTTTTCTTTCTTCTACTTTTTCACCTAGTGATTTAAGTAATTCAATTACAGAAGCACGAGTAATACCTGGTAAGATAGAACCATTTAACTCAGGAGTAACGAATGTTCCATCAATTTTGAAGAAGATATTCATTGCTCCACCTTCTTCAATATACTTTTGCTCAACTCCATCTAACCATAGAGATTGAGAATATCCAAGCTCTTGAGCTTTTTTCTGACCTTTAAGAGATCCAGCGTAGTTACCAGCAGTTTTAGCAAATCCAAATCCACCACGAACAGCACGAACATATTCATGCTCTACATAGATTTTATTTGGTTGTAATCCAGCTTTAAAGTAACTTCCAGAAGGAGATAGGATAATAAAGAATTTAACAACGTTATTTGGGTGAACTCCTAATGCTTCTTCAGCACCATATAAAAATGGTCTTACATATAATGAAGTACCTTCTGATTTAGGAATCCAGTCTTTATCGATAGAAATTAATTTTTTAAGTGCAGCAAGTGCAAATTCTTCATCTAATTCAGGTAAAGCAATACGATCTGCTGATTTATTTAAACGTTTGAAGTTTTGTTCAGGTCTAAATAAAACTGCTTCTCCATTAGCATTGTATGCTTTCATACCTTCAAAAATACTTTGTGCATAGTGGAACACATTAAGTGAAGGTGCTACTTCAATAGGACCATAAGGAACAATACGAGGATCATACCATCCTTTTTCGCTAGTCCAATCCATAACAAACATATGGTCTGTAAATACTGTACCAAAACCTAATTTATCGTCTGGTGTTTTTTCTTTTGGTGTTGATGTAAGTTCAACTCTGATATCGTTAACTGTTAATTTACTCATTTTAAAATCTCCTTCGAATAATCTAATAGTTTTATATTTTTTACTATACAGTACATTATAATATTAATAAAAAGTTTTTTTCAATACTTTTAGTTAAATTTTCTGAAATTTTATATCAAAAAAATCGGAATACTTCTTTGTATAATGTCTTGAAATAGTGAAATTAAGTACAATTAGGGTAAGTTCGTTGAAATAGTATTTTTTTAATTTAATATAAAAATATGTTACAATTATAAAAAAAGAAAAATTTATATAGGAAGAAGGTATTAAGTATGGAAATTAAGAAATCACTAGAAAATAAATTTAATACATCTTTAGCAAATTTAACAGGATCACCAATTCGTGAATTTGATAGATTTGCTTCTAGCATAGATGGTATTATAAAACTTACATTAGGGGAACCAGATTTTGATACTGCTGAGGAAATTAAAGAGGCTGCAAAACGTGCATTAGATAATAATAGAACTCATTATTCAGTAAATAATGGAATTGAACCACTGCGTAGTGCATGGGCAAAAAATTTAAAAGATAGATATAATTTAGATTATTCATCTGATGAAATAATTGTTACTATTGGAGCATCTGCAGCAATTGAACACTCTATTTCTGCAGTTACTAATGAAGGTGATAAAATTTTAATAGTTACTCCATACTTTTTCTGCATATGAAGGGGTAGGGATATTAAATAAATGTAATATTGAATTTATTGATACAGTAGATAGTAGGTTCAAATTACAACCAGATGTCCTTGAAAAAGCTTTTAGAAAAAAATAAAGATACAAAAAGCAATTTTAATAAATTATCCAAATAATCCAAGTGGTGTATCATACACTAGAGATGAAGTGAAAGCTATTGCTGATGTATTAGCTAAATATGATATTTTTTTGTAATTAGTGATGAAATCTATGGAGATATTACATATAATTATAAGCATACTTCATTAGCTGAATTTATTCCGGAACAAACTATCCTAATAAGTGGATTATCAAAAATCACATGCTATGACAGGGTGGAGAGTAGGATTTATCGCTGCACCACAAGCAATGATTAGAAAAATTGGAGTATTCCACTTGTTTACAGTTTCTGGAGCTGCTACATTTATTCAAGATGCTGCGGTAACTGCATTATCGGATGAAAATGTAGACAAGTATAATAATTATATGATTGAAACATATAGAGAAAGAAAAGATTATATGGTACCTAGATTAAGAGAATTAGGTTTTGAAATACCAGAGATTGACGGGGCATTTTATATCTTTGCCAAAATCCCTGTAAAATATCAACATCTAGGAGCTATGGAATTTTGTAAATTATTAGCTAAAGAAGCACGCGTAGGAGTTATTCCAGGTACTGCTTTTGGTAAAAGCTTATGACAATTATTTTAGAATTAGTTATGCAACAAGCATAGAAAAATATAAAAAGAAGCTGTAGAAAGAATATCGCAGTTTATAAATAAATAGAAAGGTTATTTTATGAGAGGAAAATTCATAACTGTAGAGGGTTCTGACGGTTCAGGGAAAACGACTTTTATAAACTTTTTAACACAATATTTAAAGGATAAAGGATATAAAGTTATAACTACACGTGAACCAGGAGGAACAGAATTTAGTGAAAAAGTAAGAGAGTTACTTTTTGATAAAACTTATGAAATAGATGCTAAAACTGAAAGTTTATTATTTTGTGTAAGTCGAAGAGATCATATAATAAAAAAAAATTATTCCTTATGTTGAAGATGGTTATATTGTAATTTGTGATAGATTTGTTGATAGTTCAATTGCATATCAATCTTATGGAAGAGGATTAAGTAAACAAGATATTATTGATATTAATAAATACGCTACAGATGGATTAGAACCAGATTTAACATTATATTTTAAAGTCGATGTAGAAGTTGGTTTAAGTCGAACAAAAAGGTAGAGATGAAAATAATAGAATGGACCAAGAAGATTTAAGTTTCTATAAGAGCGTGAAACATGGTTATGACGAACTTTCTGAAGAATATAGTAATCGAATAAAAGTAGTTGATGCTAATCAAACATATGAAAATGTAGAAAAAGATGCACTTGAAATAGTGGAAGGATTTTTTTAAAAAAATGAACTTTAGTAAAGATAGTATTGCAATAAAATCTTTAACAAATGCATTAAAAACAAATAAACTATCCCATGCTTACCTAATGGTAGGTGAGGATAGTTTATATTGTGATGAATTCATTTTGCAATTTGTTAAATCTATTTTTTTGTTTAGAAAAATAATTATAAAGAATTCTACAACTGTGGAGAATGTAAAGCTTGTCAAAGTATAGAGCATAATAACTATGTTGATTTTTTTATATTATAGAAAGTGAGACTTCCATAAAAAAAGAAGAGATTCAAAACTTAAAATCAGAACTTAGCGTTAAATCTTTCTATGGTAGAAAGATTTATTGGATAAAAGATATTGAAAAGATGACAGAACAAGCTTCAAATAGCTTGCTAAAAATTTTTAGAAGAGCCAGAAGATGATATTATAGCTATTCTAAGTTGTAAAAAAATATTAGTGCTGTACTGCCAACAATAATATCCCGTTGCCAACAAGTTAAATTAATAGGTAGTAGTGAAGAAATTACCGAGGAAATTGATGAGAATTTATTAGAATGTCATAATGAATTTTTTTAAAAAGATTTTCTAGAAAACCGCATCTTGCCAATATATATTTATTAGAAAAAAACTAAAGATTAAAGAAGATATATTATCATACTTTACATTACTAAATAAAAAAATTACTCTAAGTTACTTGTCTAAAGATAAAGTCAAAGATGTAAAAAAATATTAGTTCGGTACAAGAAAAAGTATTACTTATGATAAATGATATTAAAGGTAATGTTTCGGCAGTTCTTGTGATGGAAAAAAATTCCTCTTTTCTGTTGTATTAGATAATAATAGTTTAGAATTTTTTTAAAAAGAGGGTTAATATGAATGAAGATTTAAGAATAGATACAGTATCAAAAAAATTATAAAATACTTCAAAAAGATCACTATAGTATGTCAACAGACTCATTTTTTTATTACCATATTTTGCAAATGTGCCACTTAGTCCTAAGAAGAATATAATAGAATTATGTAGCGGAAATGGTGGAATCTCTATTATCTTACGTGAAAGAAGTGGAGCTCAAATTAGTATGTTGGAGATACAAGAAGACTTAGTTGAATTAACTAAAAAAAGCCTAGAGTTAAATGATATCGCTGATAATATTGATGTGAAAATGTGGAGATATAAAAGAAGTGAAAAACTATTATAAACCTTCATCATATGATTATGTAATATAATCCACCATATTTTTCCAGTAGAAAATATGCCAAATCAGCGTGAAAAATAATCATAATATTTCACGTCATGAAATATTATGTAATCTTAGTGATGTTATTAAATCTATTAAGTACTTATTAAAACAAAATGGAAAAATTCTCTTTAGTTCATAGAACCTATCGTATATCTGATATAATATCAGAATGTGAAAAAAAATGGACTTGCAATAAAGAGAATACGCTTTGTATATAGTAATAAAGCTAGTGAAAAATAGTAAGATTGTTTTTAGTAGAAGGAAGTATTTCAAAAAGTAAGTGATATTAAAAGTAGAACAGCCATTTTATATTTATAATGAAGATGGTAGTTATACTAAAGAGATGGAAAAGGGTATATGGAATTGACTAATAGTTATATGTATGTTGTAAAAATGTATAGATAATACACTTTATACAGGGTATACAACAGACTTAGTAAGAAGAATTAAAGCGCACAATAATAAAAAAAGGTGCTAAGTATACTCGAGTACGAGTACCTGTATCGCTGGTTTATTATGAAGAATTTACATCAAAAAAAGTGAAGCGACGAAAGCAGAGAGTGCATTTAAAAAGTTCACTCGTCTGCAAAAAAAGAGCAATATATAAAAGAAAAAAATTAAAAGATGACAAAAAGATAAAATTAAAGAATTAAATAAAAAAAATAAAGGAGAAAAAGTAATGTTATATTTAGTAGCTACTCCTATAGGAAACTTAGAGGATATTACATTAAGAGCATTAAAAAAATATTAAAAAAATGCTGATATAATAGCTTGTGAAGATACTAGAAATACACAAAAAGTTATTAAATCATTATGAAATAACTGGAAAAAAATTAATAAGTTATCATGAACATAATGAAGATAAGATGAGTGATAAAATAATTGAATATCTACAGGAAAATCTAGAAGTAGCACTTGTTACTGATGCAGGAATGCCATGTATTTCAGATCCAGGATATACACTAGTAAGAAAGATAAAAAGAACAAGGATTATCAGTAACAGCATTACCAGGAGCAAATGCGGGATTAACAGCATTAGTTTCAAGTGGTATAGAGTCATATAACTATACTTTTTTATGGGATTCTTACCAAGAAAATCAAAAGATTTAAAAACAAAAAGCTAGAATTTATTTTTAAAAAGAAAAAAACTACTAGTATTATTTATGAATCTCCACATAGAATTAAAAAATCTAGTAACAGAAATAACAAAAATTGAACCAACACGTGAAATTTCTGTAGCTCGTGAAATAACAAAAAAATGTTTGAGCAAATAGAAACACAATCAGCTGAAAATATATTAGATAGACTAGGTGAGGATATTAAAGAAAAAGGTGAATTTGTTGTTATAATCTCACCAAACAAAGTAGAAGAAGATAAAGAAATAAATCTAGAGGACATAGTAGAGATTATTTATAATAAAGTGCAAAATGGTGAAAAAATCTGAGGCGATAAAAAAAATACTGCAAAAAGAATTTGGAATAAATAAAAAAAGAGGTTTATAGTTTATATCATGAAAAGTATGACTAGTTTATTTATTGTAAATGCACTTATTATAATATTTTTTTAATTCTTTCACTATGGTATAAAATTTCACTTATACCATTATTTATCTTATTACCAGTTAATATTTTTACTAATATATATAAAAAGTACTGCTCTTGATAAAAAAATGAACAAAAGAAAAAAAATAATGCTTCATAAAGTAAAAAAATTCATTATCAGTTATTATGGGTTACTCAGAAGCTCATTCAGATGAATTAATAACTAAAGAAGAATTTGATAAACATGTAAATGAAGAAATCGAAGAAATAGTAAATATAATAAAAGATGAGATATACAAGTAAGTATAACTCATCTTTTTGTATTATTTAATTAGTAGAACTTCTTTCTATTTTTTTCTACGTTTTTTTCCATGTTTTTAGCTGAGAAGAATACAATTAGTGGCACTAATTCTAGTCTTCCTAATAACATAGAAAATGACAAAATAACTTTTGTAAAATCTGGTATAGTAGAAAAAGTTACTCATAGGTCCAAAGTGGTTGAATGCTGGGACCAGCATTACTTATTGAAGTTACGGTTAATGATATTGCATCTTCAAAATCATTTATTTGGAATGTAACTAAGAATAATATTATTACAAAAGATAAAAACCAAATAAAAAGTAAGTAGTTTGCTAAAGGGGTAGTATCCTTGATAACTTTCCCATCGATTTTTTTAACATAATAATTTTTTTCTAGGATTAAGAGCCTTACTAATTGATTTTTTTAGCATTCTTTATAAAGAATATTAACCTTGGTATTTTTTTATACCACCTGCGGTACCTCCTGTACAACCACCAACAATCATAAGAATAAGTATTATCATTTTAGAAAATACAGGCCAAATATTAAAGTCATTATATGTAAATCCAGTTGTTGAAACAACTGAAGCTACGGTAAAGAATACATCTAGTAAAGCTATGATTTGGTGTGTCGTAAGAACGATAAATATCTAAAAAAACATGATTATTGATAGAATAGAAATCATTCCAAAAAAACCAACGTAGTTCTTCACTTTTTAGAATTTTTAAAATATTTTTTTAAATATTAAAAAGTATATTAAGCTAAGATTCATAGAGAAAATCAACATAAATGTTGCAACGACAATAGTAATATATTTACTATTGTAGTAGGCTATTCCAGCATTTCTTACTGAAAAACCACCAGTTCCCGCTGTAGAAAATGCAATATTTATACTATCAAAAATTCCAATTCCTCCAAATAGTAGTAAAACAAACAGAATAACAGTAAGTAATATATATATAGTATATAAATATATTGCTGTTTGTTTCATTGATGATACTACTTTACCAAAATATGGTCCAGGAACTTCTGCCTTAGCTATATGGATAGTATGTGGAGATCTAGGTAGTATAGCAACCGCAAAGACAATAACCCCCATACCACCTATAAAGTGAGTGAAACTTCTCCATAATAATAAACTTTTTTCTATAGATTCTATATCTGTAAGAATAGTAGAACCAGTTGTTGTAAAACCACTAACAGTTTCAAATAAACTGTCTATGTAACTTGGTATTTCACCAGATATGTAAAAAGGAAGGGCACCAAGTAATGAGAATACTATCCAAGTTAGCGTAACTATTACGTAACCTTCTCTTTTATAAAAATCACGATCGCCATCTTTATCAGTAAAGAAATTAATTATACAGTATGCTGAAAATGAAATAATAATAGTAATTATAAATGCAGATGTTATGTGTTGTGATTCTTTATAAATTAGTGAACATAAAGTAGGTAATAGTAGTAGACCAGATAAAAGTTTTAACATTTTACCTAGGACATAAAAAATCATTTTATAATTCATAATTACCCCCTAAGAATATCATCGATATGTTCAATTTTTTTGTTTGTAACTAACTATAACGACGTTATCTCCAAGTTTAATTTCATCATTACCATTTGGGAATATTTGTTTATTATTTCTAACAATAAAAAGCAATAAGCATATTCGAATGAATATTCATATCTTTAAGTTTGGTACCAAGCACCTTAAGATTATTTTGCGAAACTTTAAATTCAATAACTTCTGCTTGATTATTCGCAATACGATAGAAGTTTTTCAATTTCAGAATCCTTACTACATTGTAGAGATTTACTGTATTTCGCAATAATATTACCAACTATTTCTTTTGGAGTAATATATGAATATTGCCCGATGTCTTCAGCTATTTGTTTAAGAGAAGCACGGTTTACCTTTGCTACTGTTTTCTTAATTCCAAGTTTATCCGCATAAAGGTTAATAATTATATTTTCTTCATCAAGACCAGTAAGTGAAATACAACTATCAAATGTTTGAATACCTTCTTCGATTAGAGTGTCACGATCACTACCGTCAGCCCAAATAACATCTATTTCTGGATAAGTTTCACTAAGTTCAATAGCTTTATCTTTGTTTATTTCTATTACTTTAGTGTAAATATTAGCTTTAATAAAGAACTCGATAAGATAGTGAGCGATTTTTACCTGCTCCAATAATTAAAGAAGATGTTATTTTTCTTCTCAAGATTATCTTTATTTCCTAATAATTTATAGAATCTTTTTAGATCTTTATTAGCTGCAGTTATATGCACCTTATCTCCGACTTCGAAAATATAATCTCCTCGAGGCACAAAAAAACTTTCCCATTACTTTCAACTAGACAAACTAGAGAAGGGAAGTCTATTATTTTTTTACTATCGATTAAAGAAACACCTTTTAATATGCTATTTTTGATGAATGACAACTTCTAGAATATTAAATTTATTAGCAGAAAAACTCTCTACTTTTTGTAGCTGTAGGATACCTAAGCATATAAACAATCTGTTTAGCAGCTTCAAATTCAGGATTAACCATTAAATCAATCCCAAGCGAATTTTTTTAATGAATTCTTTCGTTTTAGAATATTCCGGATTTCTTATACGAGCTACTGTATGTTTTTGCACCCATTTGTTTAGCAGCAATACAAGAAATCATATTAATTTCATCGCTAGTAGTAACAGAGATAAACATATCAGCTTCTCCAGCACTTGCTTCAACAAGATTATCATAGTTTGCTCCATTACCTAAAAAGTCCATTTATATCATAAGTTTCTACGAGTTTTTTTCTACTCTTTGTTCATTAGTATCGATTAATGTTACTTCTTCAAATGTGTTAGAAAAAAATCGGCACATAATAATTCTCCAACTTTTCCTCCACCAACAATTACTACTTTCACAAAAAAACTCCTTTTTATAGATATGAATATTATAGAATTATTATGAGATAAAAGTCAACGTATAGGAAAAATAATCAAAATAAAAAGGTAGAAAAATTAACTTTTTTTAACAACAAAATAATTAGTTATAACTATAGAAAAAAATAGGCTTTTTGTGATATAATTATAAAAGGAAATTTTATCGCTTTTTCCATCTTGTAGTTAATAATTTTTTTGGTTTAAAGGAGGAGTAAAGTGGCAAAAATTTCTAAACAAGATATAGATTATATTTTTTGAGAATATAGATATAGTCAGTTTAGTTAGTGAGTATATAAAACTGGAAAAACGTGGACAAAACTATTTAGGTTTGTGTCCTTTTCATAATGAAAAAACTCCATCTTTTACTGTATCTCCTGACAAAAAGATTGCCCACTGTTTCGGATGCGGAAAGGGTGGAAATATATTTCAATTTGTATCATTAATAGAAAATATAACATACAATCAAGCTATTGTTAAATTAGGTACAAGGTTAGGGACTTAACTTAGAGTCAAAATGATAATAAAGAAGTAAGTTATGATTTAAACAATAAACTAGATTCTATGTATTATGGTCACTTATTATTAGCTGACTATTATAATTATATTTTATTAAATACAAAAAGAAGCACAAGGGGCTTTAAACTATTTAATAGATAGAGGCCTGTCAATAGAAACAATTAAGCATTTTAATATTGGATACGCACCTAGAGATAATAATATTGCATTAAACTTTTTTTAAGTCTAATAATTTAAATCTAGATGCAATGGTTGAAGCGGGACTACTAGGAAAAAAACGATAATAATGATTACTACGATGTTTTTTTAAAGATAGAATTATGTTTCCAATTAAAAACAATCAAAATCAAGTTGTAGCATTTTCGGGAAGAACGATGTCACAGGATAAGCAAGTAGCTAAATACTACAACACCCACGAAACTAAAATATTTGAAAAAAGAACTGTATTATACAACTTTTCTGATGCTCGTGCTTTTTATCGCAAAAAGAGAGAAATTATTCTCTGTGAAGGATATATGGACGTAATAAAAGCTCATCAAAATGGAGTGAAAAATGTAGTTGCTTTAATGGGAACAAATATTGATAATAACAAATTAGTTGAAGTGTTAAATTTAGTTGATAAAGTAACACTTAGTCTTGATAATGATAAAGCAGGAACAGAAGCACAAATAGATATTGGGAATAGAATTATCCAAAAAATAGATAATGTGTATAAGCTAAAGTTTACTGGTGCTAAAGACTTAGATGAATTTTTTTAACTGAAAAAAACATTGAAAAAAATAGTGAGTTTGATACACAGAGTTACGTAGCTAATAATAAAGATCATTTTATAAAAGTTTAAAATAGATTATTGTAACAATGAATCAAAAGTCAAATATCGAACAAAAAAATAAAATTTAAAAAAATGAAATATTAAAAAAATATTGCATTTATCGGTGATGAATCACTAAAATATATACTTCTTACATATCTTTCAGAAGAGTTTGATATAGATAGACAAGTTTTAACTAGAGAATTAAACAAGTTCCCAACTCGTAAGTTAAGAACTACTCAAGAGTGGACTGCACCGGAAAAACCACTTAATTTATTTAAAACTACAAATTATGATAAAAAAAGTATGTAGGTTATTTAAATACTTTTTTTGTGAGCCGTCAGACATTTATTGATAATTTTACAGAGTTAGAACAATGTAAGTTTGATCAAGAAGTATTTGAAAGACTAATAGATTATTTAATTATATATTATAATAATAACTTAGATTTCAGAAATTCATAATTTTATTCATAGTATAGAAAAATACAGAAGACGAAGAAGTTGTTAGACTAGCAACATATATAGATGAAACAGACTTTTTTTAATTGAAGATGAACCACCTAAAGAAGTCATTAGAGATTATATAGATTATTTTTAAAAAAACGTGAGATTTCATTGGAAAAATTAAAAGAAATGTTGAAGATTGCTATTCAAGAAATGGACGTAGAAGCCCAAAAAAACAACTATTAGAACAATTAAAGAAATATAAGAAATAAGGAGAAACGAATGGCTAATAAAAAGGTAAAAGATTTTGAAACTATAAAAAAAGAATTTATAGAAAAAGGTAAAAAAACAAGGTGAGCTTACTCAAGAGGAAATACTAGATGCTTTATCAAAATTAGACGTTTCTTCTGAAGCAGTAGACGATTTTTACGAAGAGCTAAATCGTGAAGATATCATCCTAATAAATGCTGACCAAGTTGAAGAGGAAGAGGAAGAATTAGACTTAGAAGACTTATCTGTACCAGCAGGTATTCGTACTAATGACCCTGTAAGAATGTACCTTAAAGAAATTGGTAAAGTACCACTTTTATCAAAAGAAAAAGAATTAGAATTATCTAAAATTATAGAAAATGGTACTGAAGAAGAAAAAGAGCAAGCTAAAAAAGATTTAGCAGAAGCAAACCTACGTCTTGTTGTAAGTATCGCAAAAAGATATGTTGGTCGTGGAATGTTATTCCTAGACTTAATCCAAGAAGGTAATATGGGATTAATCAAAGCCGTAGAAAAATTCGACTACGAAAAAGGATTTAAATTTAGTACATATGCTACATGGTGGATTCGTCAAGCAATAACTCGTGCTATTGCGGACCAAGCTAGAACTATTCGTATTCCAGTACACATGGTAGAAACTATTAACCGTCTTATCCGAGTTCAAAGACAATTACTTCAAGACTTAGGTCGTGAGCCTAAACCAGAAGAAATTGCTAAGAAAATGAATATGACACCAGATAAAGTAAGAGAAATTCTAAAAATTGCTCAAGAACCAGTTTCATTAGAAACACCAATCGGTGAAGAAGATGATTCACACTTAGGAGATTTCATCGAAGATAAAGAAGCACAATCTCCAGTAGAACATGCAGCAAATGAGTTATTAAAAGAACAATTAGAAGAAATTCTAGAAACTCTAACAGACCGTGAGGAAAATGTATTAAAATTACGTTTTGGTCTTAAAGATGGAAAAACTCATACTTTAGAAGAAGTAGGTAGTGCATTTGGAGTTACTCGTGAGAGAATACGTCAAATCGAAGCAAAAGCAATAAGAAAACTAAAACACCCATCTAAGCTTAATAAGCTAAAAGGGTTTATGGAATAAGATTTTAAAGAGAAAGAGATGGTTCATTAACCATCTCTTTTTAATATTTATAAAAGATATGACAGTAATAAAAAAACCAATATCAGATTGATACTGGTAAAATAAATTACTTTTTGTTTTAAGATTTTTCTTTCCAATCTTGAAGACCATTTTTTTAACATGTAAATGTTAGTATAACCATTTTTTTCTTAAGAGTTAATGCAGCTCTAGGAGCTAATGTTCCGTTTTTTTATCGCAAAAGATAAATAGGTTGGTCTTTTTCTTAATGAAGAGTAAAGGAAGTTAAATTGAGAACTAGGCATATTTCTAGCTCCATTAATATGTGCATATTTGAAATCTTCTTTTTCTCTAACATCGATTAATTGAACTTTTCTAAGATTTTTTTCTAAATTCTTCATATGGCAGTTTAGTAACGGCATTTTCTAATTCTGAAATAATTAAATAATCCAACTGCCCCAAAAAAATAGCTAGTATTATTAAACTTGATACTAAAAAAAATGATGACATGGTATACTCCTTTGCTAATATTGTTTATAATAACAGAATTATACCATAATTTGTAATTTTTATTCAATATTGATTATAATATGATAGAAGAAATCTTTTACTTATAACATTTACATAATAATATAATAAGAAAGTTGAGAAAAAAATGATAACATCAGTAACTAATAAAAAAATAAAAAGAGATTCATAAATTAAAAGAAAATAGAAATATAAAAAAATACCAAAAAGTATTTAATAGAAGGAGTACATCTAGTAGAAGAAGCATTAAAAGTCAGATTTAGTAGAAGAGATAGTAGTATCAGAGAACTTTTACTAACTCAAAAGTATTTGATAACTTCTATGGAGAAGTAACTATAGTATCAGAAAATGTCTTTAAATCACTTACTGATACAGTAACTACACAAGGAGTAATAGCTGTATGTAAAGATAAAAAAATAAACAACTAGATATTTCTAAATATAGTAGAGTTCTAATAATAGATCAGGTCCAAGATCCTGGTAACTTTAGGGAACAATAATTAGAACAGCTGATGCATTTTTCTTTTTGATTGTATAATTCTAGGTAAAGGTACAACTAGTATTTATGGACAAAAAGTTATACGTAGTACGCAAGGAAGTAACTTCCATATAGACTGCTTTGATAATGTAGATATATTAGATGTTATTCCAAAAATGGAAGACTTCGACTTTATACGCTACTTCGTTAAAAGGTGATAGATATTTAGAACAAATAGATAATGTAGGGGAGAAAGTAGCTGTTATTTTTGGTAATGAAGGTTCTGGAGTATCAGAAGAAATACTTGATAAAGTAAATAATTTACTCAAAATAAATATGACAGGTAAAGCAGAAAGTTTAAATGTGGCAGTGGCAGCAGGTATAGTAATGCATTATATTGCAACTAAATGTGAATAAAAAATTTACTAATTTCTCTAAGTATGTTATCATTGTAGTTGTGAGAAAAATATTAAGAGAGGTGAAGAATAATGATAAAAACAATAGCAGTAGATAAAAGAGGAGATATTCTAACTGATGTAAGTCTGCAAAGGCTAAAAGATCAGGATATAGCATGGTTCTGGGTCGACTTTGACCAACCAACACGTAGCGAAATTAATCTACTATCAACATTCTTCAAGTTCCACGAACTTTTAATTGAAGACTGTTTAACACTTTTACAAAGACCTAAAATAGAAATTTCTAGACAACAAATATTCTTAGTGTCACATGTATTAAAAAATCTTGATGATGACTATGAAACTATTAATATGTTTGTTGGAAAAAATTATATTGTAACATTCCACCTCTCTCACATAAGATATGTTAACAAAATTGTCCCAAAAATTTTACAACGTGGATCACAATATTCACCCCTTCACGTTATGCATATGCTAGTTTCAGAAATAGTAGAAGGATATATTCCAATCATTTCTAAAATCGAAAATCGTCTTGATGAGATTGAAGAATCTGACTTCTATAAATCAGGAAGTAATATTATGGATGAGGTTTTCGAGCTAAGAGGAGATCTATTAAAACTAAGACGTGGACTACGTCCAATGCGAGAAGTAATACATAGATTTTTAGTCTCAAGACGTGTAGAAATGACTGATAACGATAGAAAATATTTCCATGATATTTATGATGACTTAGTTCAACAGACTGAGATTATTGAAGCAAATAGAGAATTAGCCAGTGATATCAGAGAGAACTTTATGACTTATAACTCGTTAAAATCTAATAATATTATGATGACCCTAACGGTTATATCTACTATTTTCCTTCCATTAACCTTCATAGTTGGACTATATGGAATGAACTTTAAATATATGCCTGAATTAGAATGGCAATACGGATATTTCTTAATCTGTGCAATAATGCTTCTAATTGCAATAGGTATGTTGTGGGTATTTAAGAAAAAGGATGGCTGGATATGTTTAAATAACATATTGACCAAAAAGGAAGATATATGAATATATTCAAACTAACAGTACTATTTATAATGATACTTCTTTCTAACTTTTGCTTTTATTAAAAGTTGATTTTGGAAAAATTTTTCAAAAAAATAGTACAAAAAGAAATAAAGATTTTTTTGTAAAGCATACTGTCTCTAGCTTTGGGATATGTTAGCTATATGACAATTATAACTATCTATGAATTGTCACTGAATCTATTTAAGTAAAAAGTAGAGAGGAGTACATATGTCAGAAAAAAATAAAAAAAGAATTAGAAAAGAATAAAAAGCTTAAGGAATTAGAAGATTCTAGAGAAGATAAGTTTTCTAGAGTTCATTGGTGGAAAAGTTAATTTTATATATACTAACTATAGTTATTTTTACTAGGTATCGCTATATATTTATATACTGAGATATCATATATATTTACACCGATAAATGCAATAGTTTCTAGTATTATTGCACCTGTTATCCTAGCTTATGTATTTTACTATATATTAAATCCATTAGTTAATTTATTTTTCGAAAAAAATTACCTAGATTTGCTAGTAGCTTACTTGCTATGCTTGTAGGGTTTGTTATTATACTAGTAGTTATTATAGGTATGGTACCTATTATTGTAGAACAAACACAAACATTGATCATTTCAATACCTAAATATATAGAGATGGTTAGAGATTATTTAGATGCATATTCAGATAATGCATATATGCAAGTAGTTATAGAGTATATAAATAACAACTTAAATACTTCAAAAATGAGTTCTGAAGCTGTAACTATTGCAACATCAGTTGCCCAGGGAGTTGCTTCATCATTATCAGCTACAGCGACTATATTAATGACAATGCCTTTTGTATTATTCTTCTTACTAAAAGATGCATCTAATTTTAAATGAATATTTAGTTAGTTTATTACCAAAAAAATTAAAAAAACCAGTTGCTGATACTATTGACCAAATAGATAATAAAGTCGGGTCTTATATTCAAGGGCAAATGCTAGTATCACTTTGTATAGGAGTAATGCTATATATTGGTTATACTATCATAGGGCTACACTACGGTTTCTCATTAGCTACGATTGCAGCATTCTTAAGTATAGTACCTTATATAGGGCCAATTATAGCTATAACACCAGCAATGTTAGTTGCTGCATCAACAAGTTGGGTAATGGTTGTAAAAATGCTTGTAGTTTGGGGGATAGTTCAATTCCTAGAAGCAAATATTATTTCTCCAAATATTATGGGTAAAAGCATGGATATGCACCCACTTACAGTTATTTTTGTAATTTTAATTGGTGTTAATCTAGCAGGTGTAGTTGGAGCAATCTTAGGTATTCCAGTATACTCAATGTTAAAAGTGCTTGGATCAAAAATCCAAGAAGCTGTAACAGAAAGATATAATAAATATTATGATTAAAAGAAAAAAACCTTAGAACAAAGAGTTCTAAGGTTTTTTTGTTCATGAACAGTTTAGTGAACAAAAGAAAAAAATTGATACTCTAAAGTATACCATTATTAAATAATAAATACAAATAATAATCTAAAATTTATTATAAAAATAATTGTAAAAAAATAAAAATAGGAATATGAAATTTTCGAATTATACAAAATGAAAAAAACTCTATAAAATTTTTATAGTAAAAATTGTGTAAAAAAATAAAAAAATAACTTAAAAGTTAAAAAAACTTTAAAATTATGATTTTTTTCTAGTATAAAAAGCTGTATATTAGTTTAAAAACTGCTCTAAATATGATATAATTACATAGTTAAATATAAAGTAATGAGGTTTTGATAATTATGAGTATGATGAAAAAAATTTAATAATTTATTTGTAAGCGAAGAAGATTTTTGAAGATGAAGAAATAGTTGAAAAATACACCAGAAGTACAAGAAGAACCAAGAAAAAAAGAGTTTCAAAGGAGAAGCCAGTGAGCAGTAAACAACCAGTAAATCCAATTTTTAAACAGAGGAAACAATGTAGTATTAACAGAACCACTTGTTTTTGCTGATAGTAAAGATATTGTTGATGATATCAAAAAAATAAAGTAGTAATTATTAATCTAGCTAAAGTTAGATATTGAAACAGCAGATAGATTATTAGACTTTATTTCAGGTGGAATATATGCTCTAGATGCTAGATTAAAAAAACTATTGGAGAAGATATTTATCTTTGTGTTCCTAAATGGTGTTGAAGTTTCTGGAGACTTTTACGAAGGAGAGTACTAATATTGTTAAATATAACAGAATATTATTGGGTATATAAATTTGTATCTTATCTCTTTTCATTTTATTATTATTCTATTTTTTTGCGTATGTAATAATGTCTTGGGTTCCACAAGTTAGAAATACTTTTTATCGGAGAGTTTTTAACTGCTATTTGTGAACCATACTTGAAAACTATTTAGAAAAATTAATACCACCGGTTGGAATGATGGACATTTCACCAATTGTTGCTTTTTTTCGCACTAAACCTAATTCAACGATTAGTATATTTTTATCTTATTCGGATAATTGATAGTTATGAAAAAAAGATAAATTTTTGGCAACAGCATCTAACGAAGAAAAAGAAATCGCAGAAAATTTACTTCAAACAGTAAGTTTTTCTTGATAATCGAAATACCGTAACAAGATTTCTTACAAACTTTGAACAAATAGTTCTAAGTAAAGTAGCTGCATATAATTATCCTGACTATCAAAGTTGAATTTTTTTGGTGGATATGAAGGCAGTGAAAGAAAAAAAGCGAAAAATAATTTCTAATGAATACTATGATATTGATTACGATATAGTTTGCCTAAAAGCCGACTATAATAATAAATTTAATAAAATAGAACACAGAAATGTACTCGGAACAGTTCATAATTTAGGAATTAAATTTTTAATAGAGTAGGAGATATAGTAGTTTCTGAAAGCTCTATTTATATATTTGTTGATAGGGAGATTGCTGACTTTATAAAAATGGAGTTAACAAAAAAATTGGTAGAGTTAATCTAGAGTTTAAAGAAGTTAGTGAATTAGACATCGACATAAAAAAAGAATTCCAAGATTTTGAAATAGTAACTTCATCATTTAGAATTGATTCAATTGTCGCTAAAAATTACTAATAAATCTAGAAGCAAGATTAAGGAATTTTTTTAGAACAAGAATTTGTTAAACTTAATCATGTAATAGTAAAAAAAATGGTGAGAAAAAAATTGTTCAGTAGACGATATTTTATCGATAAGAAAAATATGGTCGATTTACAATTAAAAAGTTTTTGAACAAAATAAAAGAAGTTTAAAATATAGAATTACAATCTCAAAACTAATATAAAACTAATCTCTAATTAGGAGGTTAGTTTTTTTATGTATAAAGAGGAGGATTGTATATATTTTTTTAATAAAAAAATATTTTTATTTTTTTCACATTTACTTGATATAATAAAAATTACAAAAGTAGGAGGAATTTCTATGAATATAAAAAGAATAAGAAAGTATTTCATACCAGTAGTGTTTAAGTTTTGCATGTGTACTTTCTGGTTGTTCATCAAATGTTACTAGTGATAATCAAAAATAATACAGTAAAAAAAGAAAAAAAATTCAACTTTAGAAGGTAAATGGAAAGTAAAAGATTTCCAGGATACAATTAAACAATTGTTACAAGTTAGAGCTAGAAAGAGTCGATGAGGATAGAACGCATAAAAAAACTTTTTATAATGACTTTGATATGACATTAACTATAACAAATGATAATGCAGTACTACATTATACATTTGATGTAACAAAATTATATGAGTATTATTTTAATAATTTTGAAAAAGGAATTTATGAAGATTTAGAACAGTATACTAATAAAAAAAGAACTAGCTTTTAATGTAAATTATAATGTTTTTGGAATATACCAAAGCTATAAGAGATGGGGACAAGATAGATTATACACTAAAAAAATGGTGAAATAGATGAAGATAAAAAGACTATAACATTTCCCTGAGACACCATCGATAGATAGTGAGTACCTACTTAGGGAACCCCTACTTATAATGATGAAACTAATCCTGTAACATATAATTATAGTATAGAAAAATAATGAATTAACTCTTACAGTAACTGCGAAAGATGTAAAGGGAAAAGAATATCCAATAAATATTAAATTTACAAAAAGAAAATTAAAGAAGGTGTTACTATGAATAAAAAAAGGAATTAAAAAGATATATCTTGCCTGTATTTTTTTAAGTTTTGCATTTTGTCCTTTCTGGTTGCTCACAATCAAATAGTAATAATGGGAAACAATACTAGCTCAAGAAGAAGAGAATCCTACTATAGAAGGAACATGGAAAGTAAAAGATTTCTCTGAAACAGTTTATAAAATAATTATCGATATGGGTGGTTCAGAAGAACGTGCACAAGCTTTTAAAAAGATTACTATAATAATGTTGATTTGAAATTAACGATAAAAAGATAAAGATGTTGTAATGACTAATAGATTCGATGTTAAAGAACTATTTGAAGCTGATTTCAAACGTTCAGGATACAAAGAGATACAAAGATATAGAACAATATACAAAAAATAGAGAATTAATGTTTAAGGTATCACAAAAGAAATTAGAACACACTGAATCTTCATTTGAGAATAATGTGATTAAATATTAAATTAAAAGATGGAGTATTGGATCCAGATAAACAAACTATATCTTTCCAGGAAACTCCAACAATTGATGGACTTTATACACTAGGAATAGAAACAAAAAAAAATTAGAAAAAAAGAGCCAATAACATTTAATTATAAAATTGAAGGTAAAGAACTTATACTAACTGTATCAGGGAAAAAAATAGAAAAGATAAAGATCAAACAGTAGTAATCAAATTTACAAAAAGAAAAATTAACGTAGGAGAATCACTATGAATATAAAAAGAATTAAAAAAATATCTTACCAATATTTTTTTAAGCTTTTGCATTTGTACTTACAGGATGTTCGCAGTCTAATGGCAATAATGGTAATAACACAGCACAAAAAGAAGAGCCAAGCCTAGAAGGTACATGGAAGGTAAAAGATCTTCCAGATACTATAAAGCAACATCTTGAAGGAACGGCAGTAAGCTCTGAAAAGTATTGAGAATATAAAAAGAATTTAGTGATGTAAATCTAACATTAACAATAAAAGATAATAATGCTTTTTATTCATTATAATTTTGATGTTACAAAAGTTATATGAACAAGAATACTCACAAGCGAGCTAAATTTTTTTAGTAGGTACATATAAGGAGTTTGTAGATGAAAATATAGAGCTTTTTTTAAATCATCTAAAGAACGTAATAAAACATATTGATGTTACGAGAGAAAATAATAAAATAGACTATACATTAAAAAAGATGGAGTATTAGATAAACAAAATAAAAACTATTTCATTCCCTGAGACACCTGCAATAGATTCTAGATACCTACTTAGCACTACGACATATAAATTTGATTCAGCACCTATTACTTATAATTATAAAATAGAAAATAATGAGTTAGTATTAACAACAACTGGAACTAACTATAGAACGAAAAAAAGATGCTACAGTAGTAATCAAATTTACAAAAGAAAAAAATTAACGTAGGAGAATCAGTATGAATATAAAAAGAATTAAAAAAATATCTTACCAATATTTTTTTAAGTCTTGCATTTGTAGCTTACAGGATGTTCGCAGTCTAATGGTAATAATGGTAATAATACAGCACAAAAAGAAGAAAAAAAGCCTTGAAGGTACATGGAAGGTAAAAGATTTATCTGAAACAGTTCACAGTATAATAGTTTCTGGAGTCGGTTCAGAAGAGCGTGCTCAGGCCATAAAAAAATTATTATAATGAAGCAGATATTAAAATTAATAATAAAAAGATAAGGATGTTGTTTTAACAAATACATTTGATGCTAACAAACTATATGAAGCAGATTTTAAAGCGTTCAGGGTATAAAAAGACATAAAGATTTAGATGATTTTTAAAAAAAAGTAATGCTTATATGTTTAATCTTTATAAACCAAAATTAGAACACACGGAAGCTTCTATTGAAAATAGTGTCATTAATGTTAAAGTAAAAGATGGTGTTTTTAGATACTGAGAATAAAAACTATATCATTTCCTGAAACTCCAAGAATTGATGATCTATATCTTTTAGGAATATATACTGATAAAAGAGAATTAAATCCTGTAATATATAATTATAAATTGGAAAATAATGAATTGATTTTAACTGTGTCAGGGGAAAATAGATACAAAAAAGAACAAACAGTAGTAGTCAAATTTACAAAAGAAAAATAATAAAAAAGAGGTAGTTTAACAGTAAAAGTTAAATTACCTTTTTTTGCATACAAAAAGTTGAAAAAAAGGCTGTATAGGTATATAATTAAGTGTTAGCAAAATTTTATATTTTAAAGAGGATAGCATGAAAAATTTAATAACGAAAATGCTGGATCTTTACAAACAGCCTAAGTACAAAAAGTATAGTTAACTATATTTTCTTTGGTGTTTGTACAACATTAGTTAATGTAGTAACTTACTTTATTTTGTATTACTATGGGATGGGAGTAAGACCAGCTAACTTAATATCGATAACATTATCAATTTTATTTGCTTACTTTGTTAATGCGAGATATGTATTTAATTCAAAAAGCTGTTGGATTTAAAAAAAGTTTTCTATGAATTAGCAAAAATTTCTTTCACAGCGAGATTATCTACACTAGTTATAGAAGTATTCGGAGTTGAATTCTTTATTTATTTAGGTATGAATGCATACTTATCTAAATTTATTATACAATTTGTAGTGCTAGTTGCTAATTATGTAATTAGTAAATTCTTAGTATTTACGAAGGAGAAAAATAACTAATGAAATGGTTTATAACAGATATGGATGGTACTTTTTTTAAATGATAAAAAGAAGTAGCACCAAATGCTCGTGATGTAATTGTAAAATTACAAGATAAAGGAAGTAAATTCATAATTGCGACAGGAAGACCAGATATAGCGATAAAGCATTATTACTATAATCTAGGTATGAATGACGTTGTAATATCAAATAATGGTAGTTTAATAAGAAATCTTACGACAGGGGAGATTGTTTATCAAAAAAAAGCTTTCAAAAATTGAAGAAGTTGAAACAATCTTTAATATGTTTAAAGAACTAAATGATGATAGTATAGAATTTCATGTTTACACATTGAATTACATATACTGTGATAGACTATCATTTAGCATGGCAAGAATGAAACGTATAGAAAAGGATATGCCTGAAGAATTAAAAAAACTCCTATGTATATTCATGAAGATATAATTGGAGAAATCAAAAAGAATAATGAAAGTTGCAAAAAAATTATGATGATCGCTAAAAGATCATGATAAGATAGAAAAATTCTATAAAGAAGTAGCAAAAGTGTTACCTGTTGATGGAACTTTTTCAGCAACTGATTTCTTTGATATTATGCCTAAAGGTTGTAACAAAGGAACAGCTATTCAAAAACTTGCAGAACACTATAATATTCCTATAGAAGAATGTGTAGTATTTGGAGATAACTTTAATGATAAAGAAATGTTCGATGTAGCAGGCTGGAGCGTTTGTCCTAATAATTCTAGTCAAGCAATCCAAGACATGTGTGATGAAGTTATAGGAAATAATAATGACTTCTCAGTTATAGAATATGTTGAAAAAAATATTATGAAAAAAATCAAATAACCCTCTTGCTAACTTTTGGGAAAATTTGGTAAATTAAAGGGTAGCGTATTAATTTTTTTAAAGATAGTAAAATTAAGATTAATATGTAATTTTGCTATATATTGTACAATGAAAAATAAAATAAAGGAGAAACTTTCATGAGAGGAAGAAAACAAGGAAAACGAAAATTTAGTCGTATTCTTGCTTTCTTATCATTAGTAGTTATTGTTTTAACTTCAATAGGGTTAACAGCACAATCTAATGCGAAGAAAGTAAACTTAGGACTAGATCTTCAAGGTGGTTTTGAGGTTCTTTATCAAGTAGAACCACTTAGAGAAGGACAAAATATAGATGAAGCGGCTGTAAAAGCAACTGCTGATACTATTAGTAGACGTATCAATATCTTAGGTGTTAGTGAACCAGTTATTACTGTTGAAGCAGGTAATAGAATCAGGGTTGAATTAGCAGGTGTTAAAGACCAAGAAACAGCTCGTAAAGTATTATCAACACAAGCTAACTTAACAATTCGTGATACTGATGATAATGTTCTTCTAGACGGATCTGATTTACAAGAAAATGGTGCATCTCAAGGTTATGATCAAAACTCTAAACCAGATGTTAAATTAAAACTAAAAGATGCAGAAAAATTTGGTAAAATCACTTCTGATATAAGTAAAAAAACTGGTGGTCAAAACTTAATGGTAATTTGGATGGACTTTAGCGATGGTGATTCATTTAAAGCTGAAGCTGCTAAAGAAAAACCAAAATACATTTCAGCACCACAAGTTAACCAAACAATTAACTCAAATGATGTTCAAATTACAGGTGATTTTTCAGTAAAAGAAGCTAAAGAGATGGCTGCATTACTTAACTCTGGTGCTTTACCAGTTAAACTTACTGAAATCTATTCTAACTCTGTAGGAGCTCAGTTTGGAGCTGATGCATTATACCAAACAGTATTAGCAGGGGCAATAGCACTTGGAATTATCTGTGCATTTATGTTATTAGTATATAGATTACCAGGATTTGTAGCCAGCGTAATGATGGTTGCATATGTATATCTAACTGTAGTATTCTTTAATATGATATCCGGAGTTCTAACACTACCAGGTATTGCAGCCTTAATCTTAGGGGTAGGTATGGCAGTCGATGCTAATATCATCATGTATGAAAGAATTAAAGAAGAAGTTCGTGCAGGATATCCACTGCAAAAAGCTTATCTAGATGGAGCTAAACAATCACTATGGACAATCTTTGACTCGCAATTTCACAACAGTAATTGCGGCTGTTGTACTATTTATCTTTGGTACAAGTAGTGTTAAAGGTTTCGCGACTATGTTATTACTATCTATCTTAGTCAGCTTTATAACTGCAGTATTTCGGTACTAGATTATTACTTGGTCTATTAGTAAGATCTAACTTCTTTAATAATCATCCTGGATACTTCGGTGTAAGTAAAAAAAATCAATTCACGATACTAAGTTTGGTATTAACTCATTAAACTTACCAACTAAATTTGAATGGTTAAGTTTTACAAAAACACATGAAAAAAATTCTTTGCATTAAGTATTGCTATTATGATAGCAGGATCAATCTCACTAGGTATGAATAAACTTAACTTAGGAATTGACTTCTCAAGTGGTACTCGTATTGACATAGCATCTAATACAGAATTAACTACTGAACAAGTTAAACAAGATATAGGTTCACTAAATGTAAAAAGAAGAAAAAAAATAGTTTTATCACAAGATAAAAAAACAAGCAACTGTTTATTCAAAAGACAGTTTTGCACAAGACAAATCAATAGAAATAAAAGAATACTTTGCTAAAAAATACGAAAAAGATGCAAACTTAAGTGTTGTATCTCCAGTAATAGGTAAAGAATTAGTTAAAAATGCAATTTACGCTCTAGTTTATGCATCTATCGGTATCATAATTTATGTAGCCTTTAGATTCGAATGGAGAATGGGGATTAACGAGTGTTATCGCACTTCTACACGACGTAGCAGTTATTATATTTATGGCAAGCTTACTTCGTTTAGAAATTGATATTACATTTATCGCCGCAGTACTAACAATTGTCGGATATTCAATAAACGATACAATCGTTACATTCGATAGGATTAGGGAACATATGCGTCATGAGAAACTAATTAAAACTAAAGAACAAATTTACAAAATTGTTGACGTGTCATTAAGACAAACTTTAACACGTTCTATCAATACAGTATTAACAGTTATTATTACTGTAGTAGTAATGTTATTAGTAGGAAGTAGTTCTATCTACTCATTTAACGTAGCGTTACTAATTGGATTAGTATTCGGTCTATATTCTTCACTATTTATTGCAGCTCAACTATGGGCAGTACTAAAAAGTAAGAGAATTAAATAAAAAAAGGAAAAAAATTGAAGTAAAAAGTACATCAATCTCCAAAAGAAAGAAAAGAGAACGATAAAGTACTAGTTTAATAAAAGTAAAAAGGTTCGAGAAGAAATCTCGAGCCTTTTTGTTTTAAATATAGATACATAATAAATTTATATTTAAATATAATTTTTTTAAGTTATAATTAACTAAAAAGTGATATTATAAATGGTAATATGATATATTTTGCACTATTTCTTTTTGCTAAATTGGTAAAAAAAGTATATACAATAGTATCATATTAACAGTATATTTAAATTTGTAGTTGAAGTTTAAATATGATATAATGAATAAATATTATAGCAAAGGAGAATAGTTTATAATGGAAATGCTGTTTAAACTATTAGCGGAACATGTTTATCTAATACTGTTCATCTCACTTATTCTAGAGTTTGCTTGTCTTCCTTTACCTGGAGAAACAATGATGCTTCTGGCAGGTATTATGGCTTACGGAGGACATGGAAGTTACCTAGGTATGATTATTGCAAGTGCATTAGGTACTATAATAGGTATGCAGTTTTCTTACGAAGTAGGTAGAAGACTAGGTGTTAAAGCAATAGATAAATATGGATCTTATATTGGACTTACGCCATATAGAATGACTAAGGCGTCAGACTTTTTTAATAAGTATGGTAATGTAGTGATATTTGTTGCCTATTATCTTCCAGGAGTTAGACATATACTAGGATACTTCTCTGGAATTACAAAAGTTAATGCGAAAAAATTCCATGTGTATTCTACAGTAGGAGGAATGCTATGGGTTGGAACATTTATTACATTAGGTTATATTTTTGGACCAGGAGCTAAAACATCTATTCCACTTAATGCATAAGTATGGAACATTAGCATGTATTGTGGGTGCGATTGGTTTATTTGGATATCTTATTTATAAAAAAAGTAGGAGCTAAAGATTTCCCAATTTTTCATAAGAAAACAGGTGAAAAATATTAATAATACCATTTATTATTGGGATAGCGATAGTTATCTATAATATTATAAGAATGCCAAGATTTAATATGAAATTTGTTTCAGATATAGTATTCCAAGTTTGTATAGTACTCTTAGTAGTCGTATTTTTTTATATTATATAAGGGTCACTTTAAAAAAATATGACTAGTAAGAAACTACTAGTAGTTGTAGATTATCAAAAAGACTTTGTTGATGGTGCTCTAGGAGCTCCAGGGAACTAAGGAACTAGAACCAATTATTGTTGAAAAAGATCGAACAATATAAAAAGATAATCAAGATGTTATATTTACAAAAAGATACTCATTATACTAACTACTTAACAACACGTGAAGGAAAACACCTACCAGTTGAGCATTGTATAATAGATTCTGAAGGACATGCTCTATACGGAAAAGTTGCTGACTATGAAAAAAAGATGCTAAAAAGGTATTTAATAAAAACAACTTTTCGGAAGTAGAGAATTAGCAAAAATATATTTCACGAAGTGATTATGAAGAAGTAGAATTCTGTGGTTTAGTATCAAATATTTGTGTGCTAAGTAATATAATAATGACTCAAACTTTCAATGAAAAAGTAGAAATTTTTTTGTTGACTTAAAAAGCAACAAAAGGTTTAAGTGATGAAGTTGACTCAACATTTAAAACATATCTACAAAAATATAACAGTAAATATTAAAGAATAAACTAAAGAGAATTAAAAAGTAACTCAAACTTTTAATTCTCTTTTTAGTATTAAAATAATTATTTATTTTTTTCAGAAAATATTAGAAAAAAATATTTAAAATTATGATAAAATTGTAAGTAAATTGAAAAAAAGGATGGTGTAGTTATGAATTATTTGTTAATTTCTCCTAACTTTCCCAAGAGTCAAGAATATTTCATAAAAAGACTTAGTGAAAAGGGAATAACTGTTTTTAGGTATAGGCACGGAAAGCTATGATGAACTAAGTCCAAGACTACAAGAAGTTATTACAGAGTATTTTTAAAGTTAATAATTTAGAAGACTATAATGAAGTGCTAAAAGCTGTAGCTTTTTTAACATATAAAGCATGGTAAAAATTGATAGAGTTGAATCAAATAATGAATACTGGTTAGAATTAGATGCCAAAATTAGAGAAGACTTCAATATCGATGGAGTAAAACCTAATCAGCTATTATTAACTAAATATAAATCTAGAATGAAAGATGTCTTTAGAAAAAGCTGGTGCTAGAGTAGTAGAAGGTCTTTCTATAAGTAATAAAGAAGACCTTGCTCCAACTATAGAAACTTTAGGATTACCTGTAATAGCTAAACCAGATAATGGAGTAGGTGCAGCTAATACTTATAAACTATTTACACAAGAAGACGTTGAGAATTTTAGAAATACTTGGGATGAAAGTGTAAGTTATTTTCCTGAACAATATATTGATAATGCAGTACTTTTGTACATATGATGGATTAATCGATAGTGAAGGAAATGTAGTATTCGATACAAGTTTTACTTATAGTTTACCAACACTTGAATTAATAAATAATGCTCAAGATTATTATACAGATATAGAACCAAAAATTGATGAGAAATTAGTAGAGCTTGGTAAAAACATTGTTAAAGAGTTTGGTATGAAGGAAAGATTTTTTTCCATATTGAATTCTTTAAACTACCAGATGGAGAATATATAGCATTTAGAATATAATAATCGTATCGCTGGCGGAATAACAATAGATTTATATAACTATGCCTATAACTGTGATTTATGCGAGTTATATGCAAAAAGTAGTAGTAGGTGAAGAAGTACCAAAATATGAAACTGATAACTACACAGCTACAGTATCTAGACGAAATAAATATAATTATAAATATTCAGAAGATGATGTTAATATCGAATACCATGAAAAAAAATCAGAATGGTGGAGTATGTACCAACAGTTTTTGCAGAAGCTATGGGTGATGTAATATTTATAGTCACAGTAGGGTCAAAAGAAGAATTAATAGAAATCATAGACTTCATTCAAGAAAAAAATTGATTAAATAGGGGAATTATGAATAACAAAAGTGGAAGAATATTAAAATTTTTCAGCGTATATTTTTACTAAGTGGAGTTGTTGGATTCTTTTGGAGGAAGTTATGCTGGGAAATTAGTTCCAAAAAGTAGAAGATATTAGTGTAATTTTACTAATAATATCATGTGTTCTAGGAGTAGTAATACAAATTATTGTCCATGAAGCTGGGCACTTAGTATTTGGTTTGCTAACTGGATATAAATTTGTTAGTTTTAGAGTATTTGATTTTTAAACTTGAAAAAAAGATGACAATAATAAATTTAAGTTAAGACTACAGCATATGAGAGGTACTTTAGGTCAATGCTTAATGAAACCACCAAAAATATATAGAAGGAAAGTTTCGATATAAACTGTATCTGGCTGGTGGAGTACTTGGCAACCTTATATTTTTCTGTAGCTATTTGGTTTATATATCCTAGTATCTATACTTTAATGATAGTAATGATAGGGATAATGTTTGGAATATCTAATGCAATACCATCTGGTTTTTAATGATGGTATGACATATAAACTTTCTACACAAGATGAAACTAATAAATATGTTCTATATTTAACATTAGTAGTTAATTATTATGCGAGTATAGGTAAATCTTATATTGAAGAACATCCAGAAGAGCTAGAAAAAAATTAAAAAAATCTTAAAAATCGAAAAACCAAATTATAATACCGATGCTTTAAAATTAATTGAGTACGATTACTATCAAGAACAATTTGAATTTGAAAAAGCATATCATGGACTTTTACAATTTTATAAAGAAAATCCGGATATGATACTACCGTACAAAATAGAAGTTTCTAAGCTATTAATTTTTCTTTATGTGTTTACTAGATAAAGAAAATCCATTGTTGGATGAATTTATAAATGATTCATTTACAAAAATCTAGTCTCAAAACAAATGCACCTCAGAATAAGACGATAAATGCATTAATTGAGTGGAAAGTAAATAATAATCCTGAAAGAGCATTAGAACTTTTAGAAGAAGGCAGAAAGATACTGGATAAGTGTCCTAATCTTCGAGCTCAAATAATGGAAGAAAAGTATATAAGTTATATTAAAGATTTAATAATGAAAGAAAAATAAAAAAAGGAGGTGTAAAGCTACATCTCCTTTTTTGCTATTTAGGTTTCTTTGATATTAAAAGCTGAGAAATCCAAGTCATCATACTTAGATTTATTTAGTCCTGTCATAGAGTCAAAAATCGACATTTGGGAAAAAGCGGATCAAAAATCTTCATCGTTAGTTTGTTGATTAACTGTTTCTTCGACTAAGGGCTTTTTTTAGAAATAAAGGGATTTAATGTCTAAGTTATCATATTTATTCTCTTCAGAATTTTTTTGTTAGTCATATTTTTGAGGATATTCTATTTCAATACCTTCCATATTGCTACTCATTTGTTCCATTTCATTTTGATTATAAAATAGAACACCATATTCTTCTAATAATTCTTCTTTTTGAATAATTTTTTTAAGTGGATCCTCAATAGGATTTACAGTACTTTTCATAGATTGCTTTAACTATCTGCATCATCTGTATGGAGCTGTGAAGATTTAATATCCCAAGATGAAATAATACTATCTAGTATATCTATTTGTTTTTTTCAGATAGTAGGGGAAGGATATTTTTAATTTTATTTATTTTATCCATTATTGTACCACTAAGTCTTTTTCTATCAGATTTTTTTCAAGAAAGTCTATATAGTCATTTCCCCAATTTTCAAGCTCATTAAGTACATTATGAAACTTTTGACCAATTTCTGTTAAACTGTATTCTACTTTAGGTGGTATTTGTGCGTAGACTTTTTCTATTGATCAATCCATCTTTTTCTAGTTGTTTAAGCTGCTTTTGTTAGAGTAGCTTGTGTAATTGTACCCTAACTCACGTTGAAGCTCATTAAATCTTACTGCTTTTTCCCTCAAGTAAATGTAAAATTAAAATCGTCCATTTACCTGATAATATTTTTCTGTGTTGTAAAGAAAGGGCAAACCCCGAATAATTCTTTTTTTCTACCATATTAAAAAAATCTCCTAACTAATTTTTCATTGATATAATTCATTTCTATCCTAAAAGATACTGACTATACGAAAAAAATCGTACTTGTGTATTTATTTGTATATGATAATATTAATATATATTAATTATAAAAAGAAAAAGATCAAATTTAGCAAGTAGCTAAAAATGGAGGAATCGAAAATGACAAACGCAAAAAATTTATATCAAAATAGAAGAAGCCAATATGCACTAGGTAGAAATTTACCCCTAGCAGAAAACGAAGTATTAGAAATCATTGATAATGCAGTTAAATATTCACCAAGTGCCTTTAACTCACAAACTGCTCATGCAGTAGTGTTATTAGGTGATAACCACCAAAAACTTTGGGATATTACTTTTGAAGAACTAGGTAAATTCTTACCTAATGAAGACGCAAAAGCAGCAACTAAAGCAAAACTTGATGGATTCGCTGCAGCTTATGGAACTATCTTATTCTTTGAAGATCATGATGTAGTAAAAGGATTACAAGAACAATTCCCATCATATGCTGATAACTTCCCATTATGGTCAGAACAATCAACAGGTATTGCATCATTTGCAGTATGGAATGCATTGGCGGAAGCAGGTGTAGGTGCAAATATTCAACACTACAACCCAGTAATTGATGAAAGAGTAGCTAAAGAATGGAATATTCCAACTAACTTAGTACTACGCGCTCAAATGCCATTTGGTGAAATAGTAGGTGAACCAGCTCCGATAGAGAGAAAATCTCGTGTAAGAGTAGTAAAATAATACAATGATGAAAAAGACTTTTGAAATTATATTTATATTTTTCAAAGTTTTTTTCTCTGTTATATAGAAATTATAAAATTAACATTAAAATATACAAAAAAATATTGATATATTATTTTTTTATATTAAAGGGATTGTGATGATAATACGTTAACTTGTGAATATATTTAAAAAAGGTTAACTTTAATAAATTTTAAAATATTTGTCATATAGTTGTAAGCGTTTGAGCATAAACATTGAAGCGCATTCACAATTGTGTTAATATTTGAGAAAATAAGACGCATAAGGAGACGTAAAATTATGAGTAAATTAAATAAAGAAAATTACAAAATGTTTATTAATGGGGAGTGGGTTGATTCAGAAGATAAACTAGTATTAAAAGCATATAACCCTGCAAACTCAGAATATTTAGCAAACTTCCCAGATGCAACTGAGGGAGACGTAAATCGCGCAGTTGAAGCAGCTCAAGAAGCATTTAAAACTTGGAAAAAAACAACGGTAAGTGAACGTGCAGCATTATTAAATAAAATTGCTGATATTATTGATGAAAATACTGATTTATTAGCTACTACAGAAAGTTTAGACAACGGTAAACCAATACGTGAAACTAAAGCTGTAGACGTACCATTAAGTGCTAAACATTTTAGATATTTCGCAGGTTGTATTTTAGCTGATGAAGGGCAAGCAACTGTATTAGAAGAAAAATTATTAAGCTTAGTATTAAGAGAACCTATCGGGGTAGTAGGACAAATTATTCCTTGGAACTTCCCATTCTTAATGGCAGCTTGGAAAATTGCTCCAGCATTAGCTGCAGGTAATACAATCGTTATTAAACCATCGAGCTTAACTTCACTAAGCTTACTAACATTTGTTGAATTAATTCAAGATGTACTTCCAAAAGGTGTATTAAACGTAGTAACTGGACGTGGAAGTAAATCTGGGAGAATACCTAAAAAATCATGAAGGATTAAATAAATTAGCATTCACAGGTTCTACAGAAATTGGTAAGAAAATCGCTGTGGCAGCTGCAGAAAAATTAATTCCAGCTACATTAGAATTAGGAGGAAAATCAGCTAACATTATCTTAGATGATGCTGATATCGAAAAAGCATTAGATGGTGCTCAACTTGGTATCTTATTCAACCAAGGACAAGTATGTTGTGCTGGTTCAAGAATCTTTGTTCAAGAAGGAATCTACGATGAGTTCGTATCTAAAGTAAAAGAAAGATTCAATAAAATTAAAATTGGTGATCCATTAGATCCAAATACTCAAATGGGTTGCCAAATCGATGAAAAACAAGCAGAAAAAATTGTTAACTACGTAGAAATTGCTAAAAAAGAAGGTGGAGAAGTTCTTGTTGGTGGAGAACGTTACACTGAAAATGGATGTGATAAAGGTGCTTTCGTAAAACCTACATTAATTACTGGTGTAAACAATGGTTGCCGTATCTCTCAAGAAGAAGTATTCGGACCAGTTTCAGTAATTATCAAATTCAAATCTGATGAAGAAGTTATTGAGCAAGCGAACGATAGTGAATATGGTCTTGCAGGAGCAGTATTCTCTAAAAACATCACTAGAGCACTTAATATTGCTCGTAGCGTAGAAACAGGAAGAATGTGGGTTAAACACTTATAACCAAATTCCTGAACATGCTCCATTTGGAGGATACAAAAAATCAGGTATCGGACGTGAAACTCACAAAGTTATTTTAGAACACTACTCACAAATGAAAAATATCTTAATCGATCTTTCAGATGATGTATCAGGATTCTATAACTAATAAATAATTTAAAAGCCATATAAA
>BNJU01003659.1_pt1 | contig 59285 bp, 71 predicted proteins | sample 8539281 | NCBI WGS metagenome assembly BNJU01 (sample SAMD00202456, study PRJDB9452) | human saliva metagenome | isolation source: human saliva | place: Japan
GGTCGTTATGACGTTGACTGTCGTGCTAGCAAGACATATCGTTAGTAAAAGAATTAAATAATTATAGAACAAGATATTGTTGTATCGGGTCATTCATCAGGAGAACCTGCAATCGTAGATTCTTTAGTTAAGATGGGCTGATTAGCACAAGAGAAACTATTAAAATGGTATAGATGATGATTAAATATGAAAGAGGCTGATGAATCGAGTCTAATTATTTAATTAAATCTAATATATTAAAGTTGTAAGTTTAATAAAAATATAACTAATGACTTGTATTGATAATGAAAACGCTTCATTATATGATAGAATAATAAGTGTGATAATTAAATAAATAGTAAAAATGTAACTGCTACATCTAAATTTAAAAGTTGCGAAAATATAATACAAATAACAAAGGTAAGGGAAATGGCAGTAAAAAGAAAAGAATAAGCTCAACTAAGAGAATTAATGGAAAAAATGGAATTGATGTCTATGGTTCCTACAACTGATTTTCATAATAGTGAATATGTAGGGAACATTTTCAAAGCTCGTGCATTCATGGGTGGATTCACAGGGTCTGCAGGGACATTGGTAGTAACAAGGCTTTGGGGTTATGGACAGATGGTCGTTATTTCTTACAAGGTGAAAAACAATTAGAAAGGAACTGGTATCGAATTACAAAAATGCGTAGCCAGGAGTTCCAACTATAGCAGAATTTATCTACCAGAAAATACTCCAGAAAATGGTGTGTGGGTTGATGTGCGTGTAGTGACTTTTTGGGAAGAGTGAAAACCTTACAAGATTAAAACACAAAATGCTACTGTAAAATAGTAATTTAGTAGATGAATTTGGACAGATGGTCATCGTTATCAGAGCACCTGCGTTTTATTTGAACTTGGAACGATAACAGGAATCTGTTGCTAAGTAAACTTGAAGAAAGGTACGTAAAGAAAGAAATAGGTGAAGTTGGAGCGAATATCCATGTTACTACTCTTGATGACATTGGCTAATTATTAAATATTCGTGGTATGGATGTGATTTCTTGTTACTATTAAGTTTATGCTGTTGTTTATGAAGATAAGTAGATTTATATGTTGATGAAAAGGAATTATCAGATGAAGTAAAAACACCTAGCTAGAAACAATGTAAATATTAAACCAACACAATAATGTTTACGAAGATGAAAAAATTCTCAGGAAATGACTGTTTAGTTGACCCAGATTGGCAAACTATGCAGTAATTAACAATATTCAAAGAAATTACATTAGTAGAACGTAGAAATCACAATTCTAATAAGCTATAAAAATGAAGTTGAATTACAACTTTACAATTAAAGCTCACGTAAAAGATGGTGTACTCATACTAAATTTATCTATTGGTTAAAACAATTAGTTAAACAAGGTATTAGTGAGCAAGAAGATGAATTTTCTCTGCATCTAATGATAAACTTGTAGAATTGAAAAGAACAAGGTGGTTATCTTAGATTTCGCGCCAATTTGTGGACATGTGCGGGAAAATGGGGCAGTCGTACACTACTCATCTTCTAAAGAAACATCTGTTCCATTACGCACTGTTGCTTTCTTCTTAACGATGACACTGGTGCACACTATGAAGAAGGATCATTACAATACTCATTACAACAGCTATGGGTGAAGTTAGTGATAGATTGACGAGATTATACTAAGGTGCTGATATCCTTACGTCTATCGAACCAAATTCATAGGAAGGGTATTTCTGACAGACTTGTTGCTCGTGCTCCATTATGGTATGATTGAAAACTGGCCATGGTACTGGACATGGGGTGGGATACCTAGGAAATATCCACGAGAAAAGGCCTCAAAGGGATCCACTGAGATTTATCGACACGTAGACCATTTTAAACACGGGTATGACTATGACTAATGAACCAGGATTATATTTCAGGTTCATGGTATTCGTTTAGAAAATGAATTAATTATTAGAAATGCTGTTAAAAACGAGGAATATGGTCCAATTCTTGATTTAGTAATGACTTTTGTTCCTTGGGATTTAGAAGCTAATGATATCTGATACTTCTAGGAAGATAAATATGAATTGAACAATTATCATAAAAAGTATTTGAAGTTTAGCACCACCACTTTGAAGGTGAAGAATTAGAGATAAGCCATAAACTACTAGAGAAATATAATTTAACAGGAGGTTTTTTCAAGTTCGCTTGGAGACCTTCTACTAATATTTTATAAAAGTGGTATAATATATATTATTGAAATAAATTTACTTGAATTACTAAAATTTGGTCTAAAATCAAGAGGTAAATCATATGGATTTAAACATACAATTAAAAATATGCACAACTTATAGCTAAAAGTTGGATTAAATATTCAAAAAGATCGACCAGTTTTAGTTAGAGCTAGTTTTGCAGAAGTACGTGATTTTGTTGCTAAAGTAGTAGAAGCATGCTATAGTTAGGGGCTAAAGGTGTCTGTGGGAATGAAGCGTAGTCGAAGTTAACAAAATTACACTTGAATTATCAAACAGAGGAAACTCTAAGTACGGTAGGGCAATGGTAGGTGACAAATATCAAGATGAGCTGAATGAAGGAATGACATTCTTGTCTAATATCGGTGATGATCCAGATGGATTAGCGAGGTAGATAGTGCAAATTAAAAAGCTTCATGGTAGGTCGTTCTAAAGCGATGCGTAACTTATATGAAATCTATCTTGAAGTGACGAGATGCCCTTGGTGTGTTGTGTCTGCTTCAGCAGGTTGGTTGGTGAAAAGACTGTATCCTGAACTGAGGTGATGAAGAGCATACTTAAAACTTTGGGATCGAAATTCTGAAAGTGCTTGTCGTTCAGCTGGAGATGGCGAGTGCGAGATTGGGAAGAACATATTAAAGTTCTAGATGAGCTAAATTCTTACATGAAAATGAATTAGGTGAAGCTACATGGCCAAATGATTTGGAACAGACTTATGTAGGACTTCGAGCAAATCATATTTGGCAAGGAGTGCGGGAGGTACATGCTTCACAAAAGGCTGAATCGTTTTGTGCAATAACTCTCCAACTGAAGAAGTATTTACAATGCCTCACGAGATGAAACTAGTGGGATTGTATATAATGCAAAACCATTAAACTACGGTGGAGTGCTAATTGTTCAATTTCTGGTTAAAATTTGAAAATGGTAAAGTAGTAGATTTCGGGCAGAACGTGTTGCGATGTTCTTAAGAATTTATTGAACACTGATGAAGAGCCCAAGAAGAATTGTGAAATAGCCTTATGGATCCATTTGAGTCTCCTATATCTAACGCAAAATATTATTCTTAGAAACATGATTTGATGGAAATCGACTTGTCATGTGCGTTAGGAAAAGCGCATCAACGTGATGTTAAAGTGGTCCTGAAATGACTGATGAACAATTATATGAAGCGAAGATTATGATAGTTAATTCATGTTGATTTTTATGATGGGAGAAGCAATAACAAATGTACTGGTTACACAGAAGATGGTAAAAGAAATAGCTATTTTCAAAGATGGAAGCATGGGCATAGTAAGTTATTCTACTCATGATAATAAGTAGTTTATTAAATCTTTTAATACTTTAACAAATGTGAAGTTGACTTAAATTGACAGTTTCTGGAATCAAGATTTTAAATTTAACTCTCGTTTTATAGGATAAAATATTGGTTAAAATTTGAAATATTTATGAGGATTTTATTTGCGAAAAGTAAGTAAATATGTGATAATAGAGATATACTAATATTTAGGGTTGATTAAATACGTTTGGACAAATTTTTAAAGTATCAAAATTATTAAGAAGAACATTTAACACAATGAAATATCATCAGAAAGGCACATAATATTAACGGTAAAACCAAAACCACAATACATTAAAATAGGGATAAAAATACTATTTATTTTGCAAAAAAGAAGTATGTATGGTGCTAAGTTAAAAACAGCACTAAAAGAAGATGCGACAAAAATGTTCCAAAATTCTTTCCAGAAAAATCAAAGAGAGCTAGAAAATGAGAGAGACAGAATAGCGGTAAAAAGATGTGCGCTAAGGCTAAAGGCTAAAATATAGAAAACGACGTAAGTTTATTATGTAGTTATTATGACTTTGCATTATCTGTAACATTATTGCAAACACCATTTTCTGTACATGCGTGAGTAAAACAAATTAATTCACAATTAGCGAGAGCTGAATAAAACGATTTGAAAATCTAGATAAAAGAAATACAAGATTATGACACTTTATGGCTAGGATAAAGTTAAAAGGTATCATATTTTATTGCTGAGCTTTGGTAGGCACAAAGAGTATGGTCGCCAGCTTATCAAGGTGAATCATTTTTAATATTGACTAAACACGGAAAGACTTTTCTTAGTACCAATAAAGTCTGTATGGATGGTAATTTGGAGGCTCAGAAGACAATAATGGTCGAGATCACGATGACTAGTAAAATCGAGTTAGCAGATGATAGAAATCTACAGAGCGGAAGATAGCACCAACGGATAAAGAGAATGATACGAAACTCAAACTAGCGATACAAAGAAATCGGATGACAAGCCCATGATACAAGAAAACAGTGATATCTTCTGATGAGATGAAGAGTCAGCTGAGATAGATGAGAAAAACTCAGACTCAAAAAGAGCAACCAATAGAAAAATTCAAACACTAATAATCGAAGAAGTACACGGGTAGTGAGACCTTGTTACTTCATTTATACTATGATGTGATAATGTATATATTAGAGCCTTTCTATAAGTGACTAACAGTATGAAATAGTGAGCCTATACATGCGTATAGACATATCTGAAGATTATTTAGTAGTATTCCAATTGTATATATTTAAGTATATAAAATACTTTGTTAGAGATTGCTAAATGTTATATATATAGATAACAGCACTGACTGATACATAAATCGGAGGAAATTATGAAGATAAACCCATCAGATTGATGCATTGCATACCGATCTTTTATCAAATTAACATGGAGCTACGCATTATTTCAGGAGATGGAATACACGAAGAGAAATCGTATTTTACGATAGTGGCATGTTTAGAAAAGATACCTGAGCTGGAGGGTTATGCAGTGTTCGCTGGACTTTGCCAAAATTATCCTCGATTATGTGAACTCGTTTGAATTCTACCGGAATCAGATATAGATTTTTACGTGAATTAAGTGTACAGAGGATTATTTAGTATAGCTGAGCAAAGATTGAAAGTCCCTGGAGTAATACTCGCGTTGATGTTCAAAAGAAAGGAGGAGATGTGTTTTCGGGGAATGAACCTCTTCTAAGAATCGAGGGCACCTCCCAATTCAAGCTCAAATTATGGAAGCACTGCCATATTAAATATAGTCAACTATCAAATCTTAATAGCGACAAAAGGCATGAGATTAAAGCACTTATGTCCAGAGATGAAGTGTGTATGGAGTCAGAACACGTCGTGCTCATGACTGGTTGATCTGACAATCTGGAGGACTGGGCTTTCTGTAATTCGTGGTTACGAGCGACAGTAAATGTATAAAAGCTGACAAAAACTATTTAATATTCCATGTAGTGGAACACATGCTCACTCATTCAGTCGAGCGTATGAGGATAGAAAGAAATTGCATTTCAAGAAAATATCTTTAGCGGTACTCATAAAGATTGTTGCTTTCTTGGTTGATGCATACATGTGTTCGTACGTTCAAGAATTCCGACTGCTAGTAAAGTTGCAGATAGACTGAAAAGATGAAAGTAACTTTCTTAGGTGTTAGATTAGACTCAAGGAGATATCGCACATCTTTCAAAAGCCCCGCCAGAAAATGCTTTACTAGATGAAGCGGGTTGCGAAATGCTAAATAGCTGAGCTTCTAAATGACTTTAGATGAGAGATACAATTACTCACCTTCAAAACAACAAAGAGGTGCTGGGAATTGAATGCATGGGTGTTTTAGATTGACTAAACTTATAACTGCTTACGATAATCCTGCTTTAGGTTGCGGTATATAACACTGGCGTGCTTGTTGAAAGATGCTAACGTCAGATGATATGAATGGACTAAAGAAGTTTCGAAAGATCAAGGCAGTGTTAACTATGCAGGTATAAAGAAGTTTATAGAATAATAAATAAAGAAAGATACGACAGGAATGGCGACAGGTGACTACGTGCCCTAGAAAAGAATCAAGATGCGAAACTCTAGGGCATACATTAATTATTCCACCGACGCACTGATTTAGAAAAGAAGTTAAAACTTTGAGGCACGTGATACCGCATGTAGATATTTTATGGAATGGTAAAACAAATTAACATGCATGTTCCAACAGTACGAAAAGTGCGGAGTATGCACAAGAAAATAAAAACTACTTTATATGGAATGAGTACTTACGAATTATAAGTAAACCCTGAGTTCTATCCGGTGGATTTAAGGCACAGAATGTTGGGAAAAATAGAAATACATATATTGAAAAAGTAACATCAAATTGACTAGGTGAAATTATGACATTACAACAAGAGGTAATAAAAAGATTAAGATGTAAAGCTGAAATTAATGTATGATGAAGAAATTAGACTAGTCTATTAACTTTTTAAAAAGATTATGTTGAAAACAGCTTATGAAAGTCTTGTAGTTTTAGGTATATCTGGTGGGCCAAGATTCAACTTTATGCGGTAGACTTTATGTCAAGATGGCTATAACTGAATTACGAGAAGAAAACTGGACGCGATTATAAACTTATAGTACATAAGATTACCGTACGTGAGACACAGTTTGATGAAGCAGATTGTAACGACGCGCTTAACTTATAAAACCGGATAAAGTCATATACCGTTAATATAAGGACATGCTGTAGATGCGAGTGTAGATTCATTAAAAAGCAGGAGTAGAAATTTCGGATTTTACTAAAAGAAATGAAAAAGCAAGAGAAAGAATGAAAGCTCAGTACTCACTGCTACAATGAATAAAGGTACTAGTTGTAGGAACAGATCATGCGTAGAAGGCGATTACAGGATTTCTTTACAAAACACGGTGATGGTGGGTAGATATTGTATCCGTTATCATAGATCTAAATAAAAAGACAAGGAAAAGCTATTATTAAAAGAAACTAAGATTGTCCAGAACATTTCTATTTGAAAAACCAACGGCAGATTTTAGAAGAAGATAGACCGGCTTTAGCGGATGAGTAGCTCTGGGTTACATATGATAATATAGATGACTATTTAGAAGGGCTAGAGGTTGTAGATGAAGCTAAGAAAAATAATAGAAGACGCACTATATAAAAATCAGAGCATAAAACGTAATACTGCCTGTTACAGTATTTGATTTTTACAATATATAGAAGAAAATAAAGTAAGAAAATGGAGGATGCTAGTATAAAACTAGTATCTCTCTTTGTTTATAATGCTGAATATATAAAACTGATTAAAAAGAAGAATTTAAAACATAGTTGACATAATAATATAGAAGAATGATAGAATAGTAAAAAGTCTTCTTAAAGATACTCTAAACATAAATATTAGAGTCTTTTAAAAAACGACATAATTAGATTAATGATAGAATACTAAAAAGTCTTCTGATAGAAGACGAACAATTAAACATTTTTAAAATAATTAATGTTAAGAAATTATAAAACTTCTTTGGACAAAGAATAAAAAGAGATGTTAGAATAAAAGTCTTGAAAGATAGACAACATCATTTATAATAGAAGTAAACGGTTAAAGAGTTTTAAAAACTCTGACAAAAACTTAGAACAAATGATAAATAATAAAGTCTTCTGATAGACAAAAACATTTTTAAAAAGTTTTTGAAAAGACTTGACAAAGAATATTAAAAATGTTAAACTATAAAAGTTGCTAATCGCAAACAGACTTTGAACATTGAAAACTAAACGAATTAAGTCAACGTTAATTCCAAAAAGGACAGTTCTAAAAAGAAACTATAAAACTTTTTAATGAGCTAATCAAGCTAACAATTTATTTGGAGAGTTTGATCCTGGCTCAGGACGAACGCTGGCGGCGTGCCTAATACATGCAAGTCGAGCGAAGTTTTTCTGGTGCTTGCACTAGAAAAACTTAGCGGCGAACGGGTGAGTAACACGTAAAGAACCCTGCCTCATGAGACTGGGGACAACTATTGGAAACGATAGCTAATACCGGATAACAGCATTAACTCGCATGGTATGATGTTTGAAAAGTTGGTTTTCGCTAACACTATGAGATGGCTTTGCGGTGCATTAGCTAGTTGGTGGGGTAAAGGCCTACCAAGGCGACGATGCATAGCCGACCTGAGAGGGTGATCGGCCACACTGGGACTGAGACACGGCCCAGACTCCTACGGGAGGCAGCAGTAGGGAATCTTCCGCAATGGGCGAAAGCCTGACGGAGCAACGCTGCGTGAGTGAAGAAGGATTTCGGTTCGTAAAAGCTCTGTTGTTAGGGAAGAAATGATTGTATAGTAACTATATACAGTAGAGACGGTACCTAACCAGAAAGCCACGGCTAACTACGTGCCAGCAGCGCGGTAATACGTAGGTGGCAAGCGTTGTCCGGAATTATTGGGCGTAAAAGCGCGCAGGTGGTTTAATAAGTCTGATGTGAAAGCCCACGGCTCAACCGTGGAGGGTCATTGGAAACTGTTAAACTGGAGTGCAGGAGAAAAGTGGAATTCCTAGTGTAGCGGTGAAATGCGTAGAGATTAGGGAGGAACACCAGTGGCGAAGGCGGCTTTTTGGCCTGTAACTGACACTGAGGCGCGAAAGCGTGGGGAGCAAACAGGATTAGATACCCTGGTAGTCCACGCCGTAAACGATGAGTGCTAAGTGTTGGTCTCATAAGAGATCAGTGCTGCAGCTAACGCATTAAGCACTCCGCCTGGGGAGTACGACCGCAAGGTTGAAACTCAAAAGGAATTGACGGGGACCCGCACATGGCGGTGGAGCATGTGGTTTAATCTCGAAGCAACGCGAAGAACCTTACCAAGTCTTGACATACTGTGAGGACACAAGAGATTGTGTTGTTCTGACCTTTGTTAGACACAGATACAGGTGGTGCATGGTTGTCGTCAGCTCGTGTCGTGAGATGTTGGGTTAAGTCCCGCAACGAGGCGCAACCCCTATGTCTAGTTGCCAGCAGTAGATGGGGACTCTAGACAGACTGCCAGTGATAAACTGGAGGAAGGTGGGGATGACGTCAAATCATCATGCCCTTATGACTTGGGCTACACACGTGCTACAATGGATAGGAACAAGAGAAGCGAGCTCGCGAGAGTAAAGCAAACCCTCACAAACTATTCTCAGTTCGGATTGTAGTCTGCAACTCGACTACATGAAGCTGGAATCGCTAGTAATCGCGGAATCAGAATGTCGCGGTGAATACGTTCCGGGTCTTGTACACACCGCCCGTCACACCACGAGAGTTTGTAACACCCGAAGACGGTGGCCTAACCTTTAAGGAGGGAGCCGGTCACGGTGGGACAGATGATTGGGGTGAAGTCGTAACAAGGTAGCCGTATCGGAAGGTGCGGCTGGATCACCTCCTTTCTAAGGATAAGGAATAGTTGATAATTCGTTTAGTTTTGAGTGTTCAGAATACTCAAGCACAATGAAAACTGAATATATAATTAGATCAAAATAATTTTCTATAAGAAGAAACAGATTTACAAAACCGAGAAAAAGTAAGTAAGTTGTAAAACTTATTCACAAAGAGTTCAAGGAAAAGAACGAAGCGTAAAAAGCTACACACGATTAAGTAGAAAAGAGCGCACGGAGGATGCCTTGGCACTAGGAGCCGAAGAAGGACGTGACAAACGACGAAACGCTACGGGGAGCTGTAAGTAAGCAAAGATCCGTAGATATCCGAATGGGGAACCCACCGCTTTTTAAAAGGGCGGTACGCGAAAAGCGAGGTAACGCAGGGAACTGGAAACATCTAAGTACCTGCAGGAGAGAAAGAAAAAATCGATTTCCTAAGTAGCGGCGAGCGAAAGGAAAGAGCCCAAACCAATGTGCTTGCATATTGGGGTTGTAGGACTCTCAACAAATCGTATGACAAAGTATAGTAGAACTAGCTGGAAAGTTAGACCGTAGAAGGTAAAAAGTCCTGCATACGAAATGCTGAGTTGGCGGAGAGAGCACCTGAGTACGGCGGAACACGAGGAATTCCGTCGGAATCTACCAGGACCATCTGGTAAGGCTAAATACTACCTAGTGACCGATAGTGAACCAGTACCGTGAGGGAAAGGTGAAAAAGAACCCCGGGAGGGAGTGAAAGAGAACCTGAAACCGTGTGCTTACAAGTAGTCAGAGCCCTTGAGGGGTGATGGCGTGCCTTTTAGTAGAATGAACCGGCGAGTTACTTTTATCATGCGAGGTTAAGTGGAAGACATGGAGCCGAAGCGAAAGCGAGTCTTAATAGGGCGAAATAGTATGATGGAGTAGACCCGAAAACCAAGTGATCTACCCATGGCCAGGTTGAAGTTTAGGTAACACTGAATGGAGGACCGAACCAGGACACGTTGAAAAGTGTTTGGATGAGCTGTGGGTAGCGGAGAAATTCCAATCGAACTTGGAAATAGCTGGTTCTCTCCGAAATAGCTTTTAGGGCTAGCCTCGTTGTGAGTTTACTGGAGGTAGAGCACTGTTTGGACTAGGGGCCCATCCCGGGTTACCGAATTCAGACAAACTCCGAATGCCAGATAAATATCAACGGGAGTCAGACTGCGGGTGATAAGGTTCGTAGTCGAAAGGGAAACAGCCCAGACCGCCAGCTAAGGTCCCAAATTGTATGTTAAGTGGAAAAGGATGTGATGATGCACAGACAACCAGGATGTTGGCTTAGAAGCAGTCACCATTTAAAGAGTGCGTAATAGCTCACTGGTCGAGTGACATCGCGCCGAAAAATGTACCGAGGGCTAAAACATACAACCGAAGCTGCGGATATAACTAATGTTATATGGTAGGAGAGCGTTCTAACATCGTAGAAGCCGAGCTGTAAGGCGAGGTGGAGAGGTTAAGTGAGAATGCCGGTGTGAGTAGCGAAAGATAGGTGAGAATCCTATCCACCGAAAGACTAAGGTTTCCAGAGGAAGGCTCGTCCGCTCTGGGTAAGTCGGGACCTAAGGTGAAGCCGATATGGTGAAGCCGATGGACAACAGGTAGAAATTCCTGTACCACCGAAATATCGATTGAGAGAAGTGGGGACAGAGGAGGCTAATTGATCGTCCCTGATGGAATAGGACGTCTAAGCACAAAGAGTTGAGTAGTAGGCAAAATCCGCTTGCTCTAAAGGCTGAAGTGTGATGGGGAGCAGAAATATAGTAGCGAAAGTCAATGAAGCCAAACTCTCAAGAAAAGCCGCTATCGAGATAAGAGGTGCCCTGTACCGCAAACCGACACAGGTAGTTGGGAAGAGAATTCTAAGGTGAGCGAGAGAACCATCGTTAAGGAACTCGGCAAAAATGACCCCGTAACTTCGGGAGAAGGGTGCCTACGAGAGTAGAGCCGCAGTGAATAGGCCCAAGCGACTGTTTATCAAAAACACAGGTCTCTGCAAAACCGAAAGGTGAAGTATAGGGGCTGACGCCTGCCCGGTGCTGGAAGGTTAAGAGGAGTGCTTAGCGTAAGCGAAGGTATGAATTGAAGCCCCAGTAAACGGCGGCCGTAACTATAACGGTCCTAAGGTAGCAGAAATTCCTTGTCGGGTAAGTTCCGACCCGCACGAAAGGCGTAACGATTTGGGCACTGTCTCAACGATGGACTCGGTGAAATCATAGTACCTGTGAAGATGCAGGTTACCCGCGACAGGACGGAAAGACCCCATGGAGCTTTACTGTAGCTTGATATTGAATTTTGATGCAGTATGTACAGGATAGGTAGGAGCCTAGGAATCATGCACGCCAGTGTATGAGGAGGCGTTGTTGGGATACTACCCTTGCTGTATTGAAATTCTAACCCTCGGCATAGAAAGACCGGGAGACAGTGTCAGGTGGGCAGTTTGACTGGGGCGGTCGCCTCCCTAAAGAGTAACGGAGGCGTTCAAAGGTTCCCTCAGAATGGTTGGAAATCATTTGCAGAGTGTAAAGGCACAAGGGAGCTTGACTGTGAGACCTACAAGTCGAGCAGGTGCAAAGCAGGACTTAGTGATCCGGTGGTTCCGCATGGAAGGGCCATCGCTCAACGGATAAAAAGCTACCCTGGGGATAACAGGCTTATCTCCCCAAGAGTCCCACATCGACGGGGAGGTTTGGCACCTCGATGTCGGCTCATCGCATCCTGGGGCTGTAGTCGGTCCCAAAGGGTTGGGCTGTTCGCCCATTAAAGCGGTACGCGAGCTGGGTTCAGAACGTCGTGAGACAGTTCGGTCCCTATCCGTCGTGGGCGTAGGAAATTTGAGAGGAGCTGTCCCTAGTACGAGAGGACCGGGATGGACGCATCAATGGTGTACCAGTTGTCACGCCAGTGGCATAGCTGGAGTAGCTAAATACGGAAGGATAAGAGCTGAAAGCATCTAAGCATGAAGCCCCTCGAGATGAGATTTCCACGGATATTAAGACCCCTTGAAGACGACAAGGAGAATAGGTTAGGGAGTGTAGCGCGGTAACATTCAGCTGACTAATACTAATAGGTCGAGGACTTAATCAAGTGAAAGTTCTTTAGGTAAAAAGCTGTTGACAAAAGAAAAATGATGATATAATATGTATATGAAGTTTTCGTCTGGTGGCGATAGCGAAGAGGACACACCTGTACCCATACCGAACACAGAAGTTAAGCTCTTTTAGCGTCGAATGTAGTTGGGCTTTACGCCCTGTGAGACTAGAACGTTGCCAGGCTTTTTGATTTCGGAGGTTTAGCTCAGCTGGGAGAGCACTTGCCTTACAAGCAAGGGGTCAGCGGTTCGATCCGTTAACCTCCACCATTTATGCCGGCCTAGCTCAGTTGGTAGAGCAACTGACTTGTAATCAGTAGGTCGGGGGTTCAAGTCCTCTGGCCGGCACCATTTCTATTAGAGCCATTAGCTCAGTTGGTAGAGCATTTGACTTTTAATCAAAGGGTCGAAGGTTCCGAGTCCTTCATGGCTCACCATTCTTTTGCGGGTGTGGCGGAATTGGCAGACGCACTCAGACTTAGGATCTAGCGCCTCACGGCGTGGGGGTTCGACTCTTCACCCGCACCATTTCTGAATATTCGCGAAAGTAGTTCAGGGTAGAACATCACCTTGCCAAGGTGAGGGTCGCGGGTTCAAATCCCGTCTTTCGCTCCAATAGTTAATATAGTGCCGGGGTGGCGGAACTGGCAGACGCACAGGACTTAAAAATCCTGCGGTAGCAATACCGTACCGGTTCGATTCCGGTCCTCGGCACCATTATATTAGCGCCCATAGCTCAATTGGATAGAGCGTTTGACTACGGATCAAAAGGTTAGGGGTTCGACTCCTCTTGGGCGCGCCATTTAAATACACGGGAAGTAGCTCAGCTTGGTAGAGCACTTGGTTTGGGACCAAGGGGTCGCAGGTTCGAATCCTGTCTTCCCGACCATTGTAAATATTAGCATTATTAAATAAGGGGCCTTAGCTCAGCTGGGAGAGCGCCTGCTTTGCACGCAGGAGGTCAGCGGTTCGATCCCGCTAGGCTCCACCATTTTAAATAATGAATTTAGCCTTTATTGGCGGCGTAGCTCAGCTGGCTAGAGCGTACGGTTCATACCCGTAAGGTCGGGGGTTCGATCCCCTCTGCCGCCACCAATAATAGTTAGTGAATTCTCTAGGAACACGGACTCTTAGCTCAGTTGGTTAGAGCTATCGGCTCATAACCGATCGGTCGCAGGTTCGAGTCCTGCAGAGTCCACCATTTATCAAGGAGGAATACCCAAGTCCGGCTGAAGGGATCGGTCTTGAAAACCGACAGGAGTGTAAAAGCTCGCAGGGGTTCGAATCCCTTTCCTCCTCCATTTTTTTATTATCGCGGGATGGAGCAGTCTGGCAGCTCGTTGGGCTCATAGACCCAAGGTCGATGGTTCAAATCCATCTCCCGCAATTTTTTTAATATCTAGGTCCCGTGGTGTAGCGGTTATCACGCCCTGCCCTGTCACGCAGGAGATCGCGGGTTCGATTCCCGTCGGGACCGCCATTTTTATGTAAAAATTTAATATTGCCTCGATAGCTCAGTTGGTAGAGCAATGGATTGAAGCTCCATGTGTCGGCAGTTCGACTCTGTCTCGAGGCACCATGTTGCCGGCCTAGCTCAGTTGGTAGAGCAACTGACTTGTAATCAGTAGGTCGGGGGTTCAAGTCCTCTGGCCGGCATTTTATATTTTTGGGAAGATAGCGAAGAGGCTAAACGCGTGCGGACTGTAAATCCGCTCCTTAGGGTTCAGTGGTTCGAATCCACTTCTTCCCACCATTCTTAGGGACGTAGTTTAACGGTAGAACAAAGGTCTCCAAAACCTTTGGCGTGGGTTCGATTCCTGCCGTCCCTGTTGACTAAGTGTAATCATTATGATTATACTTTTTTTATATATTTAATTATAGTTGATTATATTTTAGGAAATATATTGAGTGTAATGCCTATAAAATATAGAGTTATAGTGATATTTTATTTGGGAAATATTTTTGACTAAAATATATAAGTATGTTATTGTAGTATTGTGTGAAGAGCGTAGGAGGTAAAATATGAGTGAAAGTGTAAAACCATTTAGTAAACTGTATGATTTAACACAAAGAGCTGAGAAAGGTCGGTATTTCAGATGATGATGTACTTAGAGAAATAAGAATAGAAAAGATTGTTCCTAATAAATATCAACCTGTAGAGAGTTTACAGAAGATAAAAATAAAAAGAATTAGCAGAGTCTATAAAACAAAATGGATTAGTTCAATCTATTACTGTAGAGATATAGGGTAATGGATTTTATGACTTAATAGCTGGTGAGAAGACGTTTACGTGCTCTAAAGTATTTAGCAGTATCCTACAACTAAAAGCTATTGTAAAGAGACTTACCGATGAACAGATGGCTACTCTAGCTCTAATTGAAAATATTCAAAGGGAAGAATTGACACCTATGAAGAAGCGCATGCATATCAAGAATTATTAAGCATCAATAATCTTACACAAGATGAGCTAGCGAAAGTCATTGGGAAAAACACAGGCTACTGTAGCTAATAAGCTTACGATTATTAAAATTAGTGAGTAAAGTTAGTTGATGCTATTAATACTAAAAAGAAATTACTGAGCGACATGGGTCGAGCTATGGTTAAATTGAGATCCTTCTGCTCAAGAAAAACTATTGAATCAGATTTTATCACGCAAAGTTTAAATGTTTCTCAAAACAGAAGAAAAGAATTGATACTTATCTAAAGAAATAAAAAAAGATATAAAAGTAATATTCAACACTGAGTTAATTATGATGGTCAGAAAATATTAGCCAAGACTTAACAAAAAGATATAGCAAAATTAGAAGAAAAAAATATAGTTAGTCTTAAATAAAGAAGAAGAAGAAAATATGGAAAGTATTGTTATTAAAGTTACTATACCAAGATATATTAATAGAGGAGGTAAAGATGAAAATTTTAGCGATATGTAATCAAAAAGGTGGAGTAGGAAAAACTAAACTAGCTTCAATTAATCTAGCTGCCTCTCTGCACATTTAAAGAAAAAAAGTATCTATTAATAGATACTGATCCACAGGCTAATGCTACGAGCGGTGTGGTATTGATAAAGCCACTGATAGAACAATCAGTTTATGATATACTTGTTGATGAGGTAGATATTAATGATGTTATTTCTAAAAACCGCACTATGAGAAACTTAGATATAGTTCCATCTAGTATTGCTTTAGCAGGGTGCAGAAGTTGAGCTAGTTTCAGCAATTAGTCGTGAACAACGTATGAAAAATGCAATTTCAGAAGTATCAGGAAAAATATGATTATGTAATTATTGATTGTCCTCCATCTTTAGGATCTTATTACACTAAATTCACTAACTGCATGCTAATGGGTGTAATAATCCTATGCAAACTAGAGTACTATGCCTCTAGAAGGGTCTTGAGCCAACTAATGAATACATTTAATATAGTTAAAAAGCATCTTGAACTCTAAAACTAGATATTTTTCGGTGTATTACTTACTATGACTGATAGTAGAACTAATATTTCATAATCAGGTAGAGAGCAAGTTAGAGAACACTTTTAAAGATAAAGCATTTAATACAGTTATTTGCAAGAACAGTACAGATTGAGTGAAGCACTCAAGTTTTGGAGAACCAATCATTGAGATATGCAAAAAAATTCTAATGAGCAAAACAATATTTATCATTAGCTAAAGAGGTGATTGAACGTGGCTAAAGAAAATTAGGTAAAGGATTAGGACGTGGCTTGATGCAATCTTTGCTACTAGAAAATGTAGAGTTAACTACTAGATAATGATAAAAGTCTTAGAAATTTCCTTTAGAAGAGATTAAGAAAAATCCATATCAACCAGAACTATTTTTAATGAAGAAAAGTTAGATGAATTAAAAGAATCTATTGAAAAATGGATTATTGCAGCCATATAGTAGTAAAAAAGCTGTAAAGGATACTATATAATAGCAGGTGAAAGACGTTTCAGAGCTTTTGAACTATTAGGTAAGAGACAATTCTGCTATTGTAAAAGAGATGACTGATGAAGAAATGATGGTTTTTGCGGTATTAGAAAACTTACAACGTGAAGACTTATCAGCACTAGAAGAATCAGAAAGTTATAAAAAAATCTGATGGATAAAGATGGCATTAACTCAAGAAGAATTAGCTAAAAACTAGGTAAAGAGTCGACCGTATATAGCAAATAGTCTACGACTATTTAAAACCTGCAACAGAAATTAAAGCTAGCAAGGGCTAATTAGTGATTACAGCTCATGCAAGAACTTACTTTCATTAAAAACAAAAAGCTATGGAAGAAGTTTGTGCTATAGTAATTGATACGAAAAATGTCAGTTCGTGAGACTAGAAGAATATGTAGCGAAAAGTTATTAAAACCAAAAGAGTTAAGAGCTAAAAGCTAAAAGGATATATTTATAGAAGAACAAGAAACAATCTTAAAAAACTGCTAGGAACTGCTGTAACGATTAAACAAAGTCGTAATAAAAAGGTAAGATGAAATTGAGTTCAAAGATAATGATGAATTTGAACGTATTATTTCGATTATTCAGGATTAGTAATTATGAATTTTTATTGAAAAGATAAAAACATCAGTAAGAAACACTGACTTTACTAATCACAGTTTTCAGAAAAATATTACTTATAATTGTAATTTTATTATTGCATCAATTTTTAGTACGTATATTTAATAGAATTCCATTGATTATAATGACAACTAGTGATAATGCTAATAAAAAGTTTAATATAAAGTTTAATGAGAAACGATCGAAACTTTACATAAACTTGTAGAAGTGCAGTTCGTTATACAATATGCTTTATCTGCATTTTTCCAAGTATTGTCAATCCTAGAGTTAATACTACAGTATTGTTGCCAGTGCAGTATAGCATCGGTAGCTATTGGTTTTTGGTGCATGAGCGGTTAAAGATATTATATCTGGATTTTTCATTATTCTTGAAGGACAATTTGATGTAGGGAGATAATGTGAAAATATACAACCAAGCGACTTTTACTGCGGGTGGTCATGTAATGTCACTTGGTTTACGTTCTACTAAGATCCGTTCAAAAAGATGGTGAGCTGCTTTTATTCCGAATGGAACTATTAATCAAGTTGTACCATTACCATGTACAACTAGCTTTGAAATAGAGTTACCGATAAAGAAATTGATGAATCTATTGAAGAGATAGAAGACCAGTAAACAAAGTGATTAATAATGCTAATAATAAAAAAGAATATCATGATTTATTATATAAGAACGATAAATTACATATCGATTATATGATTGCTGACAACGTTGTTTCGATTCATGTTATTGGAAAAAGCAAAAGTTGGAAAAACAAGATATTGAAACAATGTTAAGACGTTTTTATAGAGAGTTTGAATCTTCGTTAACATCGAATGAAGAAAAATAGGAGGTTGAGTTGTGGAATACGAATTAAATGATATAGTTGAAATGGAAAAACAACACCCTTGTGGTCACGAATAGATGGCAAATTACACGTATGGGAGCGATATAAAGATAAAATCGTCTAAAAGTGGTGATAACATATTATGATGCCAGGGACGTGAATTTAATAAGAAAATTATTATTGGAAAAATTTATATAATAATAAGCTAGTGAAACTTTTATACAGAATCACTAGCTTTTTATTATTATTATTATTAAATCTTTTTGCTACTTTAGAACTAATGAGCCAAAAAGCTAAAAACAACTAATTATACCGTGCATAAAAATTCTATCTCAATATTGTTAAGAGTTGTACCGAAGTGTAACCAAATGAGTTTCCTGGAATAAGGCCAATAAGATTTTGATGAAATATTTTTTAAAAGATATTCTAGTTAAACCGTATGAATAGCAAATAAACACTATTAGGAAGAACTGGAATTAGTCTGTAGATTATTAAAAATATTGTAAGTTTATTTTCACTAATACCGAAAATTGTATCGTATTGTTTTTAGTAAGTTTTCTTTTGCTAAGTATTTTCTACATAATCACTGGCAAAAGTATCTTGCAATAAAAACATTGCACTAGTATATATCATTGCAGAAATTATCGATAGGATAAAACCATGGGTAAAACCAACAAATAGCCACCAATCGCAGAAAAATATCCCTGGAGGAATAAAAATATCGGTAATATAGATGCTAATAGTAAATAGATTATAGGTGCAAAAATCACCAAATTGTTCTATAAAAATTCTGCATAGTTCCTCCTTCTGATAAAATCAGTACTTTGCTACATAGGCCGCTGTGAACTCTTTGGTACAATAGTGTTTTAACATGCTTTAGGAAAATTTGTTGATACACTAACTTTCAAAGGATACCTAAATGTCTGTGTTTTACATTCCTTCTTTCTTTTATTAGAATCCTTTTAATAATTTCATATCTTATCACTTGCAATCTGTAATATTTCATGAACTTTATACCTTTGCTGCTTTTCAAGCATTTCATGATTGTGAACTCGTTTTGTTTAGGCGTTTTTATATGAATATCAACATGTATTAATGCTACGTTAGAAAATGTCCCATATGCCTGGAGTTCCCATGCACGGTCGTTTCTACTGGCTTTTTGGCCACTCGAAACAATCTTATTTGATATAGCTCGTGGCTGGTGCCACTTCATCTGGCGTTGATCACTTGTCACTATTACATCCAATTGTGCATCAAATTGTTTGGTCTTCATCTAATGTTATTAGTTGGTTTGTGCAGAATCGTCCTGGTGTTTTGGATCTGCACTAATCTACCTTCACAGCTGTTTCTTTCCACCTTGCGCATGAGCCTATAAAGTTGGGGGTTGTGTTGGGCTGCAGGCAATCTATGGGTGCGCCTTCGCTTCTTGCTTTGCTCTCTTTGAGTGCATGCTTTTATTCCAAGTGGCACCATATACTTTTTCTTTGCTTTCTTACTACATTTCTTTCTTTCTGGATGAGTTTCTTGTTGATATCGCCTTCTTCCATTCACTCCCAGTCTTCATCTTCCATGCAGGTTTTTGTATATCTTTGTGCTCCTTTCTCACTCCTCCATATGTTTCTCGTGAAAATTCACCCATCACGTCATTCCTTCGGACATATAACTTCGCATGAAACTATTCCTATGGCTTTTACGCTCACTTACTACTAGTGATATCTTCTATTCGAGACTGTCTATTGTTTCACTCGCTGAGCAGGAGGTTGATTCGAAAAGTGATCCGTTTGGTTTCCTTTTCGAATGATACGACTAACTTATCGGTAATTCCGTTTGCAATCAATATCCATAAATAGCAGCTGTATAGAGATTGAGTTCTGGACGATGTTCTTGCTTGGTCCTTTTTCGTCTCATCTAGCTTTTCTGACAATCGTCGCGTAGCTTTTGCTGCAATTTTTCTATACTGTCTGTTTCTGTAGTAGTTGTTACATCCTAAAATACTAGTTTGATATCTATTAGTTATTTTTGGAATTTCTTTATGAAGGTGAGAGTCTGTGTATCATCTATGCTCAAACTTCCTGTATATGCTACTGGCAATATCCCAGTACCGTAAAAGTTCTTCTTGAGCTTTATGGTTGAAAGTTTTACTATGGTTTTAGTAGTTCTTTGGTATAGTTAGTAGACTTTAGATATCTGATATTTTTGATCACTTCTGTCTTCATACTTTCAAAAGATTTATCGATCCAGTTCTTTGAATATAAATCTATTTTTAACCATATTTTTGTCTGTCCCGTTCATAGGAGCATTTCATCGTGGCCTTTAAATACGACTATCTTTGTTAAATTTTCCCTCTTAGCTTTCTTTTTAATCTTCTAAAATTCCCGATTCTTCAAGTTTATCTAGCCTCCGCAAGCATGAATTTGTTCGTTGTTTTTACTTTCTCCTTCTCGATATCCTTCACCAAACATGCATACGTTTTTGCCTTCTGTGTTACTGTACTAAATGCTATATCATAGTATCACAGATAACCGTTTACAACAATGTAAAAATAAAAATAAGAAGACTTTTCACCTTATACTTTCTGGCTGTTCATTATTTTTCTTCCTAAATGATAAAACTCAGGATTCTATAAGTGTGCATAGTTCCTCCTTCTGATAAAAATAATATTCTTATTATATCATAAATATGAGGGAATAATCGACTTAAAATATAAGATGTAATAAAAACAATTTCCCAGAACAAATTTCTATTTCAAAGTAAAAAGTACTAGTTTGATCTGGGGAATTATTATTTTAAAGTAACTTATTTAGAAAAATACTTACTAGATTATTTATATTTAAATATCTTTTTATTAAATGAATCTCTATACCATTTGGATCATTAATGATGATTTTTTGTCATATTCAGAGATGATTTTAGTATTGTTTACTTTGATATTTTTAACAATTTTATTATAAGTTTCTTCATCAATAAATAGAATTTCGAAATAATCTAAACCTGGTGTACCTTTTTGTCTAAGACTTAGATTAGGGCTATCCCCAGTGATTAACAGCAAGGTGATGATGATAATCACCATAAGCAATCCAACTTGCACTAGCCACAGTGAATTTATCACTAAATCCTAGTACTTCTTGATAGAAGTTAGAAGAAACTGTTGAGTTTTGAACACTTAGATGAACATGACCAATAATAGTTCCTACTGGTAAAGAATATGGAGTTACTGATTCAGAAATATTAAGTAGATGATTAGCATCGATAGGCTCAGTTACTCCTATGATTTTACCGTCTCTTTTCTATCCCAAGTACTTTCATCTTTATCATAATATACCTCTATTCCATTACCTTCAATATCACTTAGATAAAGTGCATTACTATAACCGTGGGGCGATCCACCATCTAAAGGAATGTTTGAATCTATAAAGTGACGTAATATATTAGCTAGACTTTGTTCATCTGGAATTAGGGTATGCTATGTGATATAGTCCATAAGAACGAACTAGAGGACCATCAACTTTTTTTAGGTTAAGAAGTGGGGTGTTATCTGAAGTCCCTAGAGTAGCTTCAGTTTCTTTTTAGAAATTATAGTCATCCCCATAGCTTCTGTGTAGAATTTAAGTTGTCTGTCAAAGTTTACAACATTAAGTGTTGCTGTACCAAGTTTAATGTTTGAATTGTATTTTTTTCATAATTAATTACCATCCTTTTAGTATATTTTTCCATAGATTATATCTCTTGTAATATATTTTACATACTAAAATATATTTTGTAAAGTACGTACTTTTATAATAGTAAGTATCTTTAAAGTATACTAATGAATAAAATTAATGATTATTAATAAAAATATTTTTAAATAGCATAATATTAAATGATAAGTTTTTGTGTTTTATGTTATAATAATTAAGTTGAGTAGGCAAGGCCTAAGTAATATAGAAATTAATGAAGAAAAGGAGTGATTGATACTATGGCATTAACAGCCGGAATAGTAGGATTACCAAACGTAGGAAAGAGTACACTTTTTAACGCAATTACAAAAGCAGGGGCATTAGCTGCGAACTATCCTTTCGCAAACAATCGATCCAAACGTAGGAATTGTAGAAGTACCAGACCACAGATTAAATAAATTAACAGAATTAGTAGAACCTAAAAACAGTACCAACATCATTCGAGTTTACTGATATCGCGGGTATCGTAAAAGGAGCATCTAAAGGTGAAGGATTAGGAAATAAATTTTTAAGTCACATCCGTGAAGTAGATGCAATTTGTCAAGTTGTTAGATGTTTTGAAGATGAAAAACATCACTCACGTTGCTGGTGGAGTAGATCCATTATACGATATCGAAGTTATTAACTTAGAGTTAATCTTAGCTGATTTAGAAAGTGTTGAAAAACGTATTGGACGTGTGAAAACAAGCTAAACAAAAAGATAAAGATGCTGTTGCGGAATTTGCTGTACTTTTCTAAAGTGCGTGATATCCTTAAAGAAGAGAAACCAGCGAGACTTTTAGAATTAGATAAAGAAGAGCAAAAAATCGCAAAAGGATTACATTTATTAACAATGAAACCTATGCTTTATGTTGCTAACGTAAGTGAAGATGATTTACTAGATGTTGATTCTAACAAACACGTAGCAAGCGTGCGTGAATTTGCTGCAAGCGAAGGAAGCCAAGTAATCGTAGTTTGTGCGAAAATCGAAGAAGAAATGGCTTCATTAGAAGATGAAGAAAAAGCAATGTTCTTAGAAGAACTAGGAATCGATGAAAGTGGATTAGATAAATTAATCAAAGCAAGTTATAGCTTATTAGGATTAGCAACATACTTTACAGCAGGTGTACAAGAAGTGCGTGCATGGACATTTAAAAAGGTATGTTAGCACCTGAATGTGCTGGAATTATCCACTCAGACTTCGAACGTGGATTTATCCGTAGCTGAAACTGTAAGTTATGATGACTTAGTTGAATACGGAAGTATGCCAAAAGCTAAAGAAGCAGGTCGTGTACGTCTTGAAGGTAAAAGAATATGAAGTAAAAGACGGCGACATCATGTTATTTAGATTCAACGTATAATAAAAATAGAATTCTATATTTTCTCATAGTTGAGAAGATATAGAATTTTTATATTCTCTATAAAATATGTTATAATTATTTTTATATAAAAGAGGTGATTTGACTATGTTAAGATTTTTTTCCATAATCCATTACTTGTAGCAAAAATTAGCAGAGTATGATTATTTAATTAAAGGAAACAAGAAACAGAGTACTGCAGAATATAAAATAAAAAGAATTATAAAAAGATGTTTACAGGAGAGGTTTTTGAGAATATCGAAGTATTTAATAGCGGTCTGTCAATTCCAAAATTACAGAAAAATGGGTTTCAAGCTACAGCAATTTATATTCCAGAGCTTAATGAGTTGTTAGTTATTTATAGAGGTAGTAGAGTGAAGACATTAGCGATTGGTTTTTATAATTATACAGGAATTGTCTCTGGTGAAAATACTAGCCAGATTGATTCAGCATGTCACTTTAATAAATTTTTTGAAAAAGAAAAATTGTAAACTTTGATACGTGCTATAAAAGTTGCAGCAGGGGCATTCCCTTGGTGGTCATTTGACTATTACTGTTGAATTGTTGAAAAATATATCAGAGAGTTTATACATTTAATACAGCACTACGCAGTTAAAAACAACTACGAAAATACGATAAAAATTCAATAAAAATTAGAAGAGTATTTTAGAAAAAGATTTAGAGGAGACTAATAAACTTCAAGAATTTACTTCTAATTATTATGCAAAAATGCTCATCATATTTATAATTTTTAAGGAAAAAAATGATTTTATAAAATCGTTAAATATGACAGTAGGTACATTTAATGTGGTAAAACTATTGAATTTCCCGCAATAATAAAGAATTTTGTAGAACCAGAAGAATTTTTTTAACAGAAGAAGATACTTTATGAGTTAGATAAAAATCTTTGGGGATTTTTATAATAGATTAATTGAAAAATATTACACCAAATAATATTGTGGAAAATCAAAAACAGGTTACAGATGAATTTGTAGCATTACTTGTAGAGAAAATTAAAACACCAATTCAGCATCAAATTAGTAATTTTTCTTATAAAAAAAGGAACTAAAACAGAAAATGATGTAGGAATTGCAGATTCATATAGAACATTTAAGGCAGTGTATAATTACTTTGTTGTATTTGGCACATGCCGGCATTATACCAGACGATGTAATAAATTGTAATGATAGTAAAAAAGACAACACTTTATGAAAAAGTAATGGGAGATGCTAGTAAATCTAATCTTAAAATTTATTAAAACCATTGCAGGAGTTTTATACATTAACTAGGTAACTTTATACTGTAACTCATGCTAAAGGTTTAGACGATGTAGGAAATTGGGAGATATAGCAAAGGCACATGATTTACCATCTTTCTACGATGTACTAGGAAAAGTGAATAGAGAAAGCCAACATGAAAATGACATTCATGTTGACTTTTAATTTAATCTGAATTTTTTCACCAGGAGCAACTGGTTTCAATATAGGAGGAGGGGAAGTAGGAGTAACTGTAGTTGAACTACTATTTGTTTCTTTTTTCTTTTATCTTCTTTTTGTCCTCTTTTTATCTTCTTGTTTCTTGACTACTACTTTTTGCCGGATCTCCAAATGAAAACGCCTTTATCTATATTAGAACCTAATTTAGCTAATGTTTTTCTTTAGATAATTCTTTTAAAGCCAGTAGGTATAAGATCTTTTGTTCCTCCTTTAGCATTATTGTAAGGATTAATGCTAGACTCAATAACTGAGCCAGGTCGGGTGAATGCTGTATCAGGGAAATAATATTTTTTTATCTAATGTGTATATAGCATTCATGACAGCAATCCAACTTCTTTGAGCGTAGTCATAACTTGGTACTTTTGCGGGATTATCATAACCATTCCATAGTCCAACAGTTACCTTAGTAGTACCACCAACAACCCAAAGGTCTTTTATAGTATTCAGATGTCCCTGTTTTAACAAATAGATTTTTCGAGCTAAATTTTAGTTTGCTTGGCATATCTCTAGATGTACCGTAGCTTTTATTAATAACATCTCCAAGCATATCAACCATTAAGTAACTTGTTGATTCTTCATAGATTTTAACAGGTGAAAAATCTGCTTTTATAAATAAGGTCACCATCATTATTTTCAATTTCTTCTATGATATGAGCTTTTTATGTTCACCTTTATTTCCAAAAGTAGAAAATGCACTAGTGTTTTCTGTTACAGAAAAACCATACGTCATACCACCAATAGATGTAGCTAGATTTTCTTTATCACTAGCTGTAAAGGCCACCGATGCCCATTTTCTCTAAGTAATTCTTTACAGGTTCTTCTTTTGGAAGGCAGAATACAATCTTATTGTTGCTGTTAAGATCCTCCTAATGCTTGTCTTGCTGGAAGATAACCATGTTGCGAATTATCATAGTTTTTCAGGATGCCAAACCATTATAATTGAAACGTTTATCTAGAAGAGTAGAATTAGGTGTAATATAACCTTTATCTATTGCAGGTCCCATAAACCAATAATGGTTTTATCGTTGAACCTGGAGAACGTCTTGTTCTTGTAGCATGGTTAAGTTGTTGTTTGTTATAATCCATACCGCCGATGAAAAGCTAAAAAGCTTACCACTGTTATTTTCTATTACTGAGGCACCAATTTCTAAAGGATAAACAACTCCCCTTGAGAATATGTAGGATAAGAAGCAAATTGTTTTTTCGTTTCTGAAGAGTGTCATAAAGTTTTTTATCAAGTGTTGTTTTTTTACTTTTATATCCTCCAGTAATAAATTTAATTCGACTTTTTCGATTAGCTCATTTCTGTAATCCGAATTAGTCTTAAATGCTTCTTGTCTATTATTTCTTGTCGCTGTTTGTTCAGCTAGAATTTCTGCAACTGAACTAGTTACTTCATCACGAATATATGGATAGTCAGTGTATTCAGAATATTTTTGTTTAGTAAATGCACCCTTTAATATCAAATTTCTTAGCTTCTTCCATTTGCTCTTTTTGTGATGAAATCATTCGCAACCATTCTTTCAAGTACATATTTTTGTCTCATCTAATCCAGTTTGAAGTTCTTCATCTGAGCGAACATTTCCGGCTGCATCAAAAGGTGTGTATTTATATGGTGATTGAACAAACCAATTAAATATGCAGCTTTGTGCAATGTTTAAATCTTTTAGAATGGACACCGAAAACCCCTTGTGCTGCAGTTTCTATACCACTGATATTTTGACCTAAACTGTTTTTTTCCTGAATGGAGCAACGTTTGATAATTCTCAAGAATTTCATTTTTTGAGAAGTGACTATCTACACGTAGTGCTAATAGTATTTCTTTTTGCTTTTTCTTTCGTAAAGATCTAGAATTATCAAGCTGATTCTTTACTAATTGTTGAGTAATTGTACTTCCTCCAGATGTTCTGGCACCTGTTGCTTCACTCATGTGTTGCTCTAAGTATAGCAAAAATATTAATTCCACTATTAGAGTAGAAGTTAGAGTCTTCACTAGCAATTATAGCATTTTTGACATTGTCTCCCAGATTTTCGTAAGTAACAGTTTTCTTATTAACTGGAATTTATTGTACCTAATTTTTCTCCACTTCCGAAGTACACTTCACTGTTCTTACTAATATTATTTATTTGTTCCTTCATTTCTTTTTGAGTTAAGACAGGTCGATCTTTACAAGACCTCCGACGTACCCAATAGCAAGTCCCATACTTAGACCGATTAGAAGTCCAAGTGAAAGAAGAAGGATTGTGTTATAGAAGTTAGTATCTTCTTAAATTTCATTGTAATCTCCTTAGATTGCATACTATTAGCTATATTATACCATATTTTACATAAAAGACTAAGTCATATGCGAGTGAATAATAGATTTTATATTCAAAATATAAGAAAAAGATAAAAGAAAAATAAAAATATGTTATAATTGAAGTAAGTGTATAAAAATTGATATGGAGGCATTTTAATGAGTAAATTATTAGAAGATTTAAAAATATAGAGACTTAGTTTACCAACAAACTGATGAAGAAGGAATTAAAGAATTATTAGAGAAAGAAAGTGTATCAATATACTGTGGTACGATCCAACTGGAAACTCATTACACATTGGTCATTTACTTCCATTTTTAACATTAAAAAGATTTCAACAACATGGACATAAAACCTGTTATTTTTTAGTAGGTGGAGGAACTGGTATTATTGGAGATCCATCAGGAAGAAGTGAAGAACGTCAATTACAAAGTCTTGAGGTAATTGAAGATAATGCTCGTCGTCTCAGAAGGACAACTTCGTAATATTTTCCGTGGAGATGACAATATCGAATTCGTAAACAACCGTGATTGGTTAGGGAAACTATCTATGATTGAATTTTTACGTGATTACGGAAAATTAGTAAATATTACTACCTATTAGCGAAAGATTCAATTTCAAGCCGTCTAGATAATGGATTATCATTTACAGAGTTCAGTTACACTATATTGCAAGGGATTGACTATGCATACTTAAATGAACACCACAATGTAAAATTACAAATTGGTGGTTCTGACCAATGGGGTAACATTACTACTGGTTTAGAAATAATGAGAAAACTTCGTGGAGATGTTGAAGCATATGGATTTACTATTCCATTGATGCTTAAATCTGATGGAACTCAAATTTGGTAAATCTACTGGTGGAGCAGTATGGCTAGATCCAGAACAAACAACACCATATGAATTCTACCAATTCTGGTTCAACACTGCGGATACAGAAGTAGTGCCAGCACTTAAAAAATTCACATTCTTAGAAAAAGACCAAATTGAAGAATTAAGAGAAAGTTCAGAAAAAGAACCACACCTACGTCTTGCTCAAAAAGCATTAGCTGAAGAAATGGTGAAAATTGTTCACGGGGAAAAAGCATTAGAAAGTGCATTAAATATTACAAAAGCATTATTCTCAGGAAACATTAAAAGAATTAACTCATGACGAATTAAAAGCAGCTGTTAAAGGAATGCCAAAATCTGAATTAGAGAAAAAAGAATACAATATCGTAGACTTTTTAGTTGAAAGCAATCTAGTTCAATCAAAACGTCAAGCTCGTGAAGATGTAAACAGTGGGGCTAGTTTATGTTAATGGGAGACAGAATTACAGACTTAGAATATGTTGTAGAAGCTAAAGACAGACTTGAAGATAACTTTCACTGTACTTAGACGTGGTAAGAAGAAATATCTATTAGTAGAATATAAATAATTTAAAGAGTAACATATACATAAAGAGGGAACTCGAAATGAATTTAAAAGAAGTTGTTGGTAAAAAGGCTGTAGAATATGTAAAAGATGGCATGATCAGTTGGTTTAGGGACAGGTTCAACTGTATTCTATTTTGTTCATGCATTAGCTGATAGAGTAAAAGAAGGATTGAATGTTGAAATGGTATCGACATCGATTCAAACGGTTGAACTAGCTAAAAGCCTTGGTCTTTCAATCAAAGAACTAGAAGAGATCGATCATATTGATCTTGCTGTTGATGGAGTAGATGAAATCGATAAGGATTTTAATGCGATAAAAGGTGAGGAGCAGACATGATTTAGAGAAAAATAGTTGTTGATATTGCTCGTGAAGTAATCTGGATCTATGACGAAAGTAAAGATGTAGAAAAACTTGGGAATTTCAACCTCACCTGTAGAAATCTTTTACCATTTGGATATAGTCATACTATAAGAAAATGGAAGAAGCGGGCTTAAATCTGGTATTAAGATTAAAAGATGGAGCTACTTTATAACAGACAACAATAATTATATTGTAGATTTACACTTGGGTTATGGATTTGATATTAAAGCTGTAAAAGAAAAACTAGAAAGTATAGTTGGAGTAGTTGAACATGGTCTATTTTTAAATATGTGCAAACTATGCATTAAAGGAACAGAACAGGGAGCTGTAATTATAGAAAATCCAAATAAGTAAGGGAGTGAAAGGGGAGTTATGAAGAAGAGTTATTTAAGAGGAACAAGGTTAAAAATATTCTTTGCTATAATCTTGGTTTTTGTTAGTTTGATGCTACTAGAGCTTCATATAATAGCTATACAAAAGTCTGCTGAAACGTTATATAATGAAGGTGATCAATTCACAGGAAATTATTCCGGATATACTTATATTAAATTAGTGGCTCTCGAAGAACTAGATATAGTAGATGAAAAACTAGCTAACGATGAAAAATTTTATATGGTTCAACACGAACATGGTTTTGTAATATTAAAGGCTACAAGAGAAGATATTAAGAAATTAATTCACAGTAGTGATGTTCCAGAGGGTAAAATAATAAATCTGAAAGATAAAAATCTTTATTCTCGTATTGATGTAATAGGAGAAAAAGGAAGCAAAGGAAGAACTAATATTTCTTCTGAATTGTTATACAAATTTCAGGCTGTTGAAAACATAGTTCTTTGATTAACGATAGAATTTCAGACGTATTAGAAAGAACTTGAAAACAAATAGGACAGCAGCTAATTATAAAAGTAAAATTACAAGAAAAAAACCTTTATTTTTAATGTTTATATAAAAGTACCTGGTACGTTATATTACTTAAGTACGTATGGATTGACTGCGTTTATTGTTTTGGTTACATTATTTTTAATTGAGATCTATAATAAAAGGTATTAGAAAATCTAGAGCTGAATATGAAGAATTATTCATTGAATATCCAGAGACAGAATATGATGTAGATATTTTTAATAGAGAAGCAAAATATATAAATAAAAATTTAAGAGTTTTAATATATAAAGATGCATTAGTATTTTTATGGCGGGGTGTTTAATTTCGGATTATTATCAGGATTTTCGAAGATTATTTTTAGCGATGTAAGAGATCTGGAAAAATAGAGTTGTTCAGGACTATACAGCGGAGATTCATAGAGACTTTGAATCAAATGAAGTAATAAAAATTTGTTCACATTATAATGATGCAATAGCAGATATTACTGAATTAGGAAAAATATTAAAAGAGGAATACGGAAAAGAAGTAGAATATGATTTTTAAGAATAAGGAAGAGGTGTAAGAAATGGAAACATTAAAAGATAGAGTAATAGAAGCATTAGAAAATGTAATAGACCCAGAGCTTGGTATCGATATAATGAACCTAGGGTTGGTATATGATGTTAAGATGAGTGATGATAATAAACATGCAATCGTCGATATGACATTAACATCTATGGGTTGTCCTTAGCTCCAATTATCATCGAGCAAGTGGAGACAGCAATGCTAGGTGTTGATGAGATTGAAAAAGTAGATGTAAATATAGTTTGGGAACCAGCATGGACAAAAGACAAGATGTCACGTTATGCTAAGATTGCTCTTTGGAGTAATCGATTACGAATAGAATATAAATATGAAAAAGCAATTTCAAAATTGAGTTTAAGAAAATTTTAAGTTGCTTTTTGTTATTAAAAAAAGTACATATTGATGAGTTTTGAGAAATTTATAAAAATAGTTGTTACAGTAGAATGAAATATATTAAATATGTTATAATTAAAAAGACATTAAAATGAGTATGAAAGGAGGAACTATGTACAGAGGAGAAAAGCCTAAAAAAAGGTGATGTAGTAAAAATTATAGCCTATAAACATGATGGATCTATTCATAGAATTTGGCACAAAAATGTTGTACTAGAAGCGGATGAACAAGTTCTAATTTTTAGCAAACAACAGAACTCTTGTGACAGAAAGTGATGGAAGAACATGGGTTACAAAAGAGATAGCACTAGTTTATTTCCATAATGAATGTTGGTTTAATATAATTTGCATGTTTAGAGAAGATGGAGTTCACTATTATTCGAATTTAGTAGCCCATTTGCATATGACGTAGATGGAGTAAAATATATTGACTATGATTTAGATATAAAAATATCCAGATGGAAAAATATTTCCTACTAGATGAAGATGAATATAATCAAAATAAAGCACGTTATCAATATGGAGAAAAAAATAGATAAAATATTAAAATATAATGTAAACAAACTTCAAGAATGGATTGATAAAAATCACGGAGCACTTGCACCAGATTTTGCGGATGTATGGTTAGAAAACTATAAAAAAATAATGGGTGAAGATCAAAATGTTAGAAGGTAAATTTAGTGTAGAAGTCAGACATGACGAAATATCAGAAAAGATAGGTTTGAAGTTAAAAAGAGTTTCTTTTTATCTAGTGATATGAAAGAAGATAAAGAGAATCCTGACTATGTTTTTTTGCGGTTGGTGGAGACGGAACAGTGCTGCATGAACATTTAATAAGTATATGGATAATTTAGATAATATCACTCTTTATCTATTCATACAGGGCATTTAGGATTTTATACAGATTACTCAGTTCAAAAATTACGAAAGAATCTTTTTGATATGTTAGCTTTAAAACCGAAAAATTGAAGAATATCCTTTATTAAGAGTAAAAGCATATTGTTCAAATGGAGATTTGGTTTCAGATTATTATTCTTTAAAATGAAATTACAGTTAATAATCATACTGGAAGCACGTATTCGGCTAAGGTATATATTAATGGTGTCCATTTTGAAAGTTTTTAGAGGCGATGGACTATGCATTAGTACGCCTACCGGGTTCAACTGCATATAACAAAAAGCTTGGGAGGGGCGGTAATTCACCCACAGTTACCGTTATATCAGTGACCGAAATCGCAGACATTAAATAATCTTGTTTATAGAACGTTAGGAAATCCTTTAATACTATCTCAAGATGACGAACTTATGATAAAAACCGATAGATAAGGAAAATCATCGTATTACAGTCAGATCATATGCACTTTTAATTATGATAGTGTTTCAAAAATAAAAATTACTTTTAGCAAAGGATAAGAAAGTTTCTTTTATCTCGTTATAATGATGATAGCTTTTTGGCAACGAGTGAAGAGATCATTTATTAAAAATGACTAATATTATTTTTGAAATATGTAGTTAAAAATGAGCAAGTGTTAAGAGAATTCCTTCTAGAAAATAATATTTCAAGAAAAACTCTTACTAGAATAAAAGTTTGATAATGATGGTAGTATAAAAGTAAATAGCAGGGAAGAAAAATGTTAGATATATTCTAAAAAAGATGATATAGTAGAAATCACTCTTCCTAGTGAAAATTATAGTGAATTTGTTAGATTTATAGATAAACCTATAGAAATTGTGTATGAAGATGCTTATTTTCTAATTGTGAACAAAGAAATTAATCTACCTTCAATACCATCTAGAAATGCCGAAGATGAATCATTGTTAGAGAGTAAATTACTATTTTTAGAGAAAAAAATATTAATTCAATTCCTCATATAGTAACGCGTCTTGATAAAAATACATCAGGTTTAGTATTAATAGCTAAACATAGATATATCCACGCATTATTTAGTAATATGGAGATAGATAAGTATTATACTGCGTTAATAAATGGAAGAATAGAACAACATGGAATAATTGAAGCGCCAATACGTCGAGTAAGTTCTAGTATTATAGAACGTGAGGTAGGAGAAGATGAGGAGAATGCTAAGACTGAATATTGGTTAGAAAAACATAATTTTAAAAATAATGTTAGTGTTGTTAAACTAAAACTGTATACAGGAAAAACTCACCAGATTAGGGGTGCATATGAAGTATCTAGGGTATCCACTACTGGGAGATGAGCTGTATGGAGGAGATGTTAGCTTAATAAGTAGACAAGCACTTCATTGTAGTAATTTAGCATTTATTCATCCGATTATAGGTGAAAAAGATTAATGTAAGTGCAAATTCACCAAATGACATGAACAATATAATTAAACATAACGAGTAATTGAACTGGTTATGTTTTTGTTATATTTTCAGTAATATTTTAGAGATATTGCAGTAATTTATATAAATAGTTATTAGATTAAAATACATTATAAATTTGAAATTTTATAGATATTTGATATTAGTATTATCATATTTTTAAAAAAATAAAACAGTAATATAGTTGTAGAAACGTTAAAAATCAGATTAATTACTTTATTTTCTTTAAGAAAGTATGTTATATCTTAGTCAAATAACAAAAGTTATTTATTATAAAGTCAGAAGAGGAGGGATTTTTATGATTTCAACATCATTAAAATTCGTGGGTAATACACCCGTATATCAACTAGATAACACAAAATATTTTTGTGAAATTAGAAAAATACAATCTAGGAGGAAGCGTTAAAGATAGAGCTGTGCTTGGTATGCTAGAAGAAGCAATGTCTAAAGGTGCTGTCAATAAAGATACTATCATAGTAGAACCGACTAGTGGTAATACAGGTATAGCTGTAGCTATTTTTAGCTTCTGTTTTAGGTATAAAAGGCTGTAATAATTATGCCAGAAAGTATGAGTATTGAAAGACGTAATATTATTAGCGTATGGAGCTCAATTAATATTAACTCCAAAAAGAATTAGAATTAAAGGTTCAATCGAAAAAGTCGCAGAAATTGTGGAAATATAGCAATGCATTTCTCTAAGTCAATTTGATAACCCAGCTAACCCAGGGTATCACCACAAAACAACAGGACGTGAAATATTAGAACGAGTACCTAATATTGATATCTTTGTAGCTGGAGTTGGGACTGGAGGAACATTTACAGGTGTTAGCTAAATATTTAAAAAGAAAAATAAACCAGAGGTATTAGCAATTGCTGTAGAACCAGCAGAGTCACCAGCTATTAGTGAAGGACATGGTGGTCCACACAAAAATTCAAGGTATTGGAACAGGATTCATTCCGGAAAACTTCAAAAAAAGAATATATGGATGAAGTCTTACAGTAACAAGTGATGAAGCGATAGAAGAAACTAAAAACTTCTGCGTTCTACTGGAATAGGTATTGGTATTTCATCAGAGCAGTAATAGTTGGTGCTAAGAAAGCAGCTGAAAAATACCCTGGTAAAAACATTGTAACTATCTTTACCTGATGGGGTTGATAAATATTTATCTGTTCTTGATTTTGAAGATGTTACACATGTAGAAGTGTAATGGGTTATTTTTAATAATTTAAATTACAATTTAAATCGAGTTTTTAAAAGACGATCCTGCAGCAGAGTCGAAACTTATGATTTATCTTACATATCCTCACATAAAGGCGCTAAACTATCATTATTTTTCACATAAATTATATAAGAAAAGGTATGAGCATACAATGGCCCGTCTTTTTGTCAAAAAGAGCGAGAAGATTAACTGGCATAGAGATTCATCCTGGAGCAAAAATCGGTAAAGGCTTGTTTATCGATCATGGGATGGGAGTAGTTATCGAGAGACCTGCAGTAGTCGGAGATAATGTAACTATGTATCATGGAACTACTTTAGGGGAACTACATTGGATCCGATAAAGAGACATCCTACTATTGGGGATAATGTTATGATAGGTGCTGGGGCAAAAGTTTTAGGAAATATTACAATAGGTAAAGATTCTAAAATTGGAGCTAAATGCAGTAGTAAAAACATAGTATTCCAGATGGGACTATAGTTTATGAAGCAAGACCTGTAGTAAGATATTTAGAAGAAGAAAATAAAAGCTAGGTTCCAAGTGATTTTTACTTGGAATTTAGCTTTTTCAAATGTACAATATAAATAATATTCATCATTAAGATTGGAGGTGAAGTTGATGACTAAGATAAAAAAATTTAATTTTTGATTTAGATAATACTTTGTATGACTTTTAGTCATATATGGAAAAAATCTAATAGACTAGTATTTGAATATTTAGAATATGATAAGTTGATTAGCTATGATGAGTTTTTAAATTATATAAGAGTATCAATAATAAATTAGCAGAAGAAGTAGTTCAAGGGAAATTAAGATTGAGTAGAGCTTAGAAATAAGCGATCAAAATTAACTTTAGAAAAAAATTAGGGTTAGAGCTATAGAAGAAGATTGTAAGTTTTATTATGACAAGCAGTTCGAATTTATCTTAGCATTGATAGAACCTGATGAAGAGGTGAATATGTGGATTAGATAAAAAAAGAAAAATAAATATGATTATCTTTGACGAATGGAAAATCAAAAGAACAAAGAATGAAACTGAAAAAAATTAGGTTTAGAAAAGTATTTTTAAGTTATATATATCCGGTGAAAACACATATTAGTAAAGCCAAAAGAGGGAGCATTTCTAAAACGTGCTAGAATCTGAGGATATATTACCTGAAGAGACTATGATGATATGGGAGATTCATTATATCATGATATAAAATCCAGCTAAGAAATTAGGATGAAAAACATGTGATTGAAAAAATGGCATTTTTGATGATGAGTTAAAAGTTTATACAGGGTATAAAGTTAAGAATATTAAAACAACTTTTTACAGAATTAGACAAGTTATAAAAATATTATTATTTTTCTGAATATAACGAAAGTATAAAAAATAAGGTGTTAAATAAAGTTTATAAATAGTTTTTATTTATAGGCTTTATTTTTGTTTTTATGTAAAGTTAAAACTTTGATAAAAAGTAAAATATTTCTTTGTTTTTCTGATTTGTGATGTTGATTGAATGAATTTGATTTGTTATACTATGTATGAAAGCAATAACAAAGGAGTCAAAAATTATGAAATACAATAAATTATTAGTTGTCAGTATGGCAGCGTATTATCTTTATCTTTAGCAGGTTGTTCTTCAGCTTCGAATAGTAGCTCAAGCAGTAGCAATGGGAACTGTTGCTGTAAAAAGAACTAAAAAGGGAAGAATTAAAATAAAAATTGAAAAAGATGACAAAGAAAAAGAGAAAATACCTTGTTATCGATGTACGAGATGCTAAAGAATATAAAGAAGGTCATGTAAAACACGCAATCAACATTCCACTAGCTGATATTGAAAAACATGCAGAGCACTTAAGTGCATGGAAAGATAGAAGTAGTAACAGTTTGTAATACTGGTAAGAAAAAGTAAAGAAGCTGCTGATAAACTAGTAAAAGCAGGATTCAAAAAAGTTTCTAATGCACAAGGTGTTAAAGATTACAAAGATTATGAAATAGTTAAATTTACAACATTATTAGCAAGTGACTTCAAGCAGACAATTGACAAAAAGAAGGAACATTTATCGATGTTCGCGAAGCAAAAAGATTATGAAAAAGGGCACGTAGCTGGAGCGAAAAATATTGATGTTAAAAACATTGATAAAGACCCTAGCAGCATTATTACCAGCAGATAAAAATGCACCAGTTTATACATACTGCTATAGCGGTAACTGTTCTTCAAAAGCAGCACAAAAAAGCTGTAGAGCTTGGTTATACAAATGTATATAATGCATGATGGTACAAAGAACACGAATACAAATTCTAAGAAAATATTGTAAAAAAAGAGTAAAAAAATAAAATTATTTATTAGGAAAAAAACTATTTATAAGTTATACTAATAGAAGACGAGGTTCTACATAAATACACAAAAATTTAAGGTACTACCTTGTCTTTTATTAAATAAGGAGAGGAAAAAGATAAATGAAATATAATAAGTTTTTAGCTGTGAGTATGTCTGCGGTGTTATCATTAACCTTAGTAGGATGTTCAACTACTTCATCTGCAAAAAGGAATTGAAAGGTGAAGAGTTAAACAAAAATTCAAAAAGACGATAAGGAAAAAGAAAACTATCTAGTCATTGATGTAAGAGATGAGGTCTTATAAAGAAGGGACACCTTAAACATGCAATTAACATTCCATTGTCAAAAATAGATAAAAGTATCGAAGAAATTCGTACATGGAGAGAGAAGAAAGTAGTTGTTTATAGTGATAAATCTGATAAAAACAAAAGATGCTGTAGAAAAATTAACGAAACAAGGGTTTAAAGATGTTTCTGGAGCTCAAAATTTAAAAAGATTATAATTATGATCTTGTAAAATATTCATTATTAAGTAGCGAGAAATTCCAAGATGCATTATTAGATACAGCTGCAAACAGTGTATTTTTTTAGATGTAAGAGATAAAGCTGATTTTGAAAAAGGTCACTGCACTGGAGCAAAAAAATATCGATGTTAAAAAAATTAGATGATTTAAAAATCAATTTTACCGGAAAATAAAGAATTACCAATATATGTATAGTTCTACAGGAAATAGTTCTTCAGTAGTTGCTCAAAAACTTATTGATTTAGGATACAAAAATGTATGTAATGCAATTGATGGAACTAAAGAGCACAGTTATAAATTTGAAATTGCAGATTGCTGTAAAGATCCAAGTGACGCAGTAAAAGGTGCAGAGCATAAGGAAGGTCATGAAGGACATAATCATTCTTCAGACAAGAAAGATGATCGTTCAGGGCACAATCATTAATATTTAAAGTATAGGGTGACTCAAAATTGAAATTTCAATTAGAAATATTGTTACTGAGTCCCCTTTTTATATATAATATCGATCGTAAATTTAGAATAATTTTAGAGATTGAATTAAAGGAAAAATTTCAGAGATGAAAAACAAAAATAATATTTTTTTACAAGAGTACCTAAGATGGGTACAACAAAAAAACAAGGTTATATGACTTTTGTTTCACCAGAAAATGCTATCAAAATTCAAAAAATTAATGAAGTTGAATTATAGACTTTTTAAAAAGAAAGTGGAGAAGAATTAGTAGTTTATCATGATGGTCAGATTAGTGACGATAATACGATGAAGGATATTCTAGAAAATAGAGAATTTTTCTTATCAAGAAGGAAAAACACTTGGTGACAAGATGTATAATGCTATTGAAGCAGAATTGAAAAACTAGTGACAAGGTGATTTTTATTAGGTTCTGATATCTATGATTTAAAAAAGATATGATTAATACTACTTTTTGAGAAATTAAATAATTTCGATATTGTTATAAACCCTAGTATTGACGGGGGTACTTTTTAATAGGTATGAAGAATGCCATTAAAAGAAGTATTTGATCTTCCTAGTTACGGAGATAACAGTGTTTTAGAGAATCTGCTTGCTGTTTGTAAAGAACAAGGATTAAGTTATTATTTAGGTAAAAGTGGACTTGATATAGATACAAAAAGAAGATCTTCTATTTGCGGAAACAGGTTATAAGAATATTAAGTTACTAGGTGCAGGAGAATATAATATTAACTTTACCTTTGATGATAGAGATTTGAAAAAGTTCTTAGAATAAATATGAAGAGTCAGATGAATCTTAAAAATCAAATAGAGTATGAATATGAGACTCTGCAATTGTTGAAAGATAGTGGAGTTACACCAAAACCTTATAAACTAGTGACGGAAACAAAGTTTATTGCCATATAAATATTTTGACGATGGAGTTTTTAGAAGGTAGAGCACTTAATTATAAAACAGATATGTATATTGCAAACTTATTTATTAAGTAAGGTTCACAATACACCATATGGTGACAACAATTTAATCGATGCGCGAATCCATTCCAACTTATGTTTGATGAATGTAAACAAATGGCGGGTGAATATTTAGCTTGGGATAAAGCTGATGACAAGGCTAGCGCCTACATCAAATCTTTCTTAGATAAATGTTTAACTCTTATACCTGAGAAGTATAATATAGCTAATCCATGTATTATAAATACAGAACTAAATTCAGGAAACTTCCTGATTGGAGAAAGAAAAGAAGACAGTTATGTTATTGATTGGGAGAAAGGCATTAATAGGAGTGTGAACAAGATTTAGCTCACTTCCTAGCGCCGACGACAACATTTTGGAAGACTGATATTATTTTTAGAGAAAGAAGAAATTGATGAATTCCTAGAAGAGTATAATAAATATCGTACTTTTGATCGAGAAAGATTTGAAAGATATCTAATATTTAATTGTCTTAGAGGTGTGACATGGTGTAGTATGGCGTTTAGACAGTATAGTGAGAATGATAAGATGCTGATGGATGAGACTACATTTAAAAAAATAGCTTCATATATTGAATTAGAATTTTTAGAAAAAGTATCAGTATACTTTAAATAGGAGGAGAGTAATGACTGAGTTTATTCAAAGTTTTGGTGTTTTAGCACCTATTATTTATGTGTTAATGTTTATGTTCTTACCGGTATTTTTTTCTTCCCGGTACCGATTCTTGCTGTTGCTGGAGGAGTAGCGTTTGGTTTTGTTGAGGGTAGTTTACTAACTTTCGTTGAGCTTCATTAAATTGTTATATTATGTTTGTAATTTCTCGTCGTTTTGGACGCGAATGGGTGAAAAACTACCTTAAGAAAAAAATGACACCGAAGCAACATGATAGAATCTTTAATGTTAGTGATGAAAAGTTGATGATGAGTCTAGTAATTTTGAGACTTATTCCTTTAGTGCCATATAATATGATAAATTATGGATATGGTTTAACAAATATAAGTTTAACAAAAATATATGATAGCGAGTGTACTTGGAATAATTCCAGGAACAGTAGTGTTTTTAAACTTCGAGCTACAAGTACAAATGTCTTTAGTAAAGAGTTTTTTTAATAGCATCATTATTAGTAATTTTATTAACGGTTGGTTCTATCTACTTTATCTAAATTAGTAGAAAAAGAGAACAACAAAAGAAATCTGCAAATGAATAAAAATAAACTCTCAGGATGTTTTTCAATCTTGAGAGTTTATTTTTATATTTGAATAATATGAACTTCTCCAAAATTAACAGAACCGTTTAGTATAATTTTAACATCATTTGCAACACTGTTAGAATCTGTTGAACTTTTAGCTAAGAAACTATTTGTATTATTTTTCAACAGCCCATTCTTTTTGGGATATATATTTTTAAATCTCCAAAAGAAACAGATACATTTAGTTCAAAGTTTTTTATTGGATAGGTATCTAGTTTTTTCAAAATAGATACTTGTACTTCGAATTTAGTAGAAGTAGTGAAAGAATCAGATTTAGTTATATCTATATACTGTGTATTTTCACCAAATGTTACATCAGAATAATCGTGTCCATTATGTATTTTTTGATAGCTTTTTTTCTGTAAAAATCTTTTCTGAATTCTTTATATTTATATCTTCTAGGTAAAATCATAGAAATACCTATGCTAAGAAAAATAGCAACTAAGAATATTTTTCCATCCTGATATGTTTGCAAAGTGATAATTTTTGTTATAAACATAAAATAATAATGCTAGTGGGAATATTGTTCCAAAAGAGTCAAAACTCATTAAACCTCGAATTGCAAAAATCCAAGAACTACAGTACATATAGCTAAGAAGATCGATCCGTTTGGAAAAATACTGAATCCATCAAGTAGAGTAGTTATAGCTAGTATTATAAAAAAATAATCCAATAAAAACTTCTTCTCATTTTTCTTTTACCTCATTTCTTTTAATTTGTCTTTTAATATTTTTATAGTAATGTCTTGATATATGGACTTGCTTCTTAGAATCATAAAAAGAAGCGGTACTAGAGCCAGAAAAAGATTTTTCTAGCGAATAAATTACTTTTGTATTTATTATAGAGCTCTTAGAAATTCGACAATAATAAAATGGAATCATCTTTCTAATTCATACAATTTTAAACTTTCACTTCGAAGAATTCATCTGTAGTATGAGCATATACCTTATTATCAGAAGTTTCAAAAATAATATTGATTCAAGTGGGATGAAAATATTCTGAGTCACCTTTATAGAAAATTATTTTTTGAGAATTTAATAAAGCTTTTTCAACTAGTTCTTTAATTAATATTACATCATTATTTAAGTCAGGTGTCTTAATAACAAGTTCGATGTCTTTAGCGCTGAATCTAATTCTATGTTAATTTTCATATTGTCTCCTTTCTAAATGTTTATAGGTATATTATATATTATTTCAACGTAAAAATTAATAGCTTTTAGGTAAGTGGTAAAAACCAGTTGTAAGTGGTATAACTATGGCATATGAGAACACTTGTGATTTCATAAATAGAATAGTATTCTGTATACGTTAACATATCATCTTGCATTTTACAATATTTATTGTATAATATAAACATACTTGGGAGTGGATGAGTTCTGTGTGCTCTCTAGTCTTCAAAAACTAGTATGAGGGGTTAAGAGCCTCTTGGGTGGGTTCGATTCCACACATTCCCGCCAGTTTTTTTATTCTTTAGACATATAAAAGCCATCATGGAGTGATTTTCATGATGGCTTCTTTCTATTTATTTAGTAGTAATAATAGAGACAATAGTATAGAGAAAATCAATATAATAAATATACTTTTTGTTTTTATCGATTATATATTTATTATAGTGAGTTCGTTTTTAAAAGTCTTCATAGGCATGTACTGTCATCGCTTCAGATATTTGAGGTTGCCAAGTTAAAGCTATAAATATAGCTTTAGCATAGTAATAAGGTGACCAAAAAGGTAAGAAGATACCCTAAGTCGACTTGATTTTTGTAATCATTTGGGTTTCGTATTGTATTCTTTGGCAATAGCTTGAATAACTACTAGGAGACCATAGACTACATTAGATGAAAGTCCATGTTGTTCAAGATATTTTAATAGTTCCACTAGAGAGATGTATGTTGCTAAAATTAAACCTAATCCTGCAAAAACCATATGTTCTAGTAAAAATTAAAAGAGCGTATTTATAATTAGAAGTTTGAACAATAATAGCTCAGGCAGAACCTATTGCAGGTAGAAGAGGTAGGAATAGAAAAAAATTAGTAACTTATTCCAATATTTTGACGAAACTAATAAAACTATTGTTGTGCATATTATAGTAATATTTAGAGCTAGTAATTTACTAAACGAAATCCAAATAGTTAATAACATTATTATTAGAGTAAGAGTAGGACTAATTATTTTCTTTTCCATAATTATCCTCCGTTATACAATGCAAAAGTATTATTTGAGATTTCAATATGGTAATCACTTCTGTTATTTAGCGGTTCTAATCTATGGCTAACAATAATAAATGATTGACCTACAAGCTTTTATTCTCTTCTATCCAATCCATGATGAATGAACAGGCCCTTTTCATCTAGATGAGTAAAAGGTTCATCTAACAGCACATGATCAGTTTTTGACTTAATAAACACATAAGTTGAATAAGTTTTCTTTGGCCACCGCTGTAATAATATAAACTTTTTATCGAGTTCTTTTTCTAAATCAAATTCTTTTTAAAAGTCTTTCTTGCCACATGTTAGCGTGATTCCAAATATCTTTTTGCATAGATATTTCTTCTCGTGGCATTAAACTAATAAATTGCTGAAAGGCATCCTGTGAGGCAGGTACTTATTTTTCTATATAACTTTCTTGATTTTTCACTTTGCTATCTTTAAAAATAAATATTTCCCTATATTTTTTAATTGGGAAATAGCATGTAGTAGTGTTGTTTTTCCTGTTCCATTATCTCCTGTTAGTGTGGTAATTCCCTTATGTATTTTAAAGTTTGTTGTGTTTAATAATTTTTGTTGCCTTGAGTAATAATGACGTCTTCAAGTTTTCAGCAATTCTTCTGTTTGTATATTTTTAGCTAGATTTATAGTTGTATTTTTATGCTTGGATTTTCTATTAATTCCAAACTCCCATTAGAAAGATAATAGAAAGTATCTGCATAGTTCAAATATAGTTGATATTCGTGATCACAAACTATTATTGTCACACCTTGATTGTTTAAGTCTTTAAGTAAGGTTAATAGAGAGCTACGCGTTTTCTTATCAACATTTGCAAAAGGTTCATCTAATATAATATTTCACTCCCCCATCGCTAAAGCTACAGCAAATGCGACACGTTGACGTTCTCCTCCAGATAATGTATGAATATGTTTATTTGCATGAGTTCTTTTGTCTTAGTGATTGATAAAAGCATACTCTAGTTTTTTTCATTAATAACGTGCTTCTAAACAGAGATTTTCTAAAGCAAAGATTATCTCTTCTTCTAAAGTAGGCATAACAAATTGATTAATTGCATGTTGCATCACATACCCTATGTTTCTAACATGTTCTTGCATAGGTATATCAACTATATTTTTCTTTTGTAAGTTATGAGTCCGTCGTATTTTTCCTTATTTAATTTACAAATTGTTCGAAGTAGGGTAGACTTACCACTACCAATATTTCCTGTTAAAACTAGCCAACTGTGCTCTTTTATATTTAGATTAACATTATCAAATAAGACCTTGTCTTTAATTTTAGAGAAAAATCAACGATTTCTATAATGTTCATTACTCATTACCGCTTTTTTTGAACTTTATTAACGATATTTAAAATAAGTTTTACGCAGATAACGCCAAAAATTATTACTGAGATAAAACGAACAACTAATAATGCTAAAAATCAGTCCGATAGAATAGGCTTCATAGCCAAGTTTGAAATATTCAAAGACAAAGCTAAAAATTGTAATACCTATTGCAGATAAGAATAGAGATTTATAATCGTAACGTTTATATTTAGTAACAAAAATCCGAACTCTGATCCTAATCCTTGTACTATACCTGAGATAATAACCCCAGCTCCAAAAAATGAACCATATAGCATTTCAGCTAAGGCCCCTAGAACTTCACCTAAAGTTGCACTCCCTGGTTTTTTAACCAATACAGCAGCGACAGGTGCGACCATAACAAAGCCCGAATAGAATCTCATTTGCGAAAGGTTGGTAACCTAGCGGAGTAAGTGCAGCCTCTAATGCAGCATAAATCCACCCTGCAGCAAGGAATATCCCCCCAAATAAGAAACCTATTAAGGCTAAAATAATAATGTCCTTTGTAGACCATTTTTTCATAAGAAAAACCTCCTGTTATTTTTATTCATTAAAACAACAAGAGTACTTTTTAAATTTCATATACTTAAAAATAAACATAGTTAAATAAACATTTTTCCTACGGCTGTACTAACAACGTCAGGTTCCATGGGTATAATCTCAGCTTAAAATGCACCCCAAATGTTTTTAATGATTAACTAAAATTATAACATCCGTTGATAACGGTGTCAAAAAAACTAGCTTACAAAAAGTAGATTATTTTTATTTTTCTTGGCTAACATAGTAGCAAAAACGCAATCTAAATTTATTTCCATTAGCATCTGTTTTGTGAAGTTGTCCAAAATCTTCATTATATTTTATAAATTCCCAGTCTTTGTAATATTCTTTAAGCTCATTTTTCTTTAAAAGTAAATGGGAAAGGAAGAGGACAAGGAGTATCTTCGGTTGACATAGCAGCAACAATTAAATTATAGCCACCTATATTAGTTTGTTCTTGCATATTTTTATTACACTAGGAATAGATTGTTCTTCGATAAACATTAAAACAACAGTTGATAGTATAAAAAATCATAAGTATTTCTAAGAGTTGCTGTATTTATATCGTAACTACCTATTTTAATATCTAGATTTTTCAATTCTAGAAGTCTCCATTAAAAATTCTAAAGCAGGAATATTATTATCTACCGCAGTGACTTTCGAAACCAAGTTTAGAAAAGGAATAGAGAGTTACGTCCCTGACCAGATCCAAGGTCTAAAGTTTTACAAGGTTTGATCGTTTCTATGGCCTCTACCACTTCAGAATGAGCAGGATTAATATTGTATTTGTTAGCGAAATAATTTTTTGGCTCGCAATAAAACTCTAAGAAACATTCTAAATCATCAGATAAAGGTGCAACACGGTGCCATGCTTGTGGTTCCACGAACGGAATACTACTCTCAGGTGTAAATATATGCTCCTTCACAATCTCATTTTCTTCAGTTAATTCTGTAAACTGTAGCTTTCCTTTAAGAATAGTTAATTTTGCCCAAACATCTTTTCTAGTATTGTGTTTATGTCTAAATGGTTCAGGTAGAGTTTGAGCAGTCCAATTTGGTAATCTTTTGTAACACACTAAGTTTTTCTGTCATTTTAATCTCCTTACTAATGGATAATTTTAAGTTAATTATACCATGTAAAATATAAAAATAAAATAATGGAAGTGACTCCAAAAATCGTGATTTTCGAAGAAACAAGATTTTGTCGAGTCACCACCTGATTTATTAGATATCTAAAAAAAGCTTTTTCTAAAGCGATTTTTAGATATCAATAAACTCACTGCGTCTATGAGTTCTCATATACGTTGTTAAAATTTAGGTCTTTTAGGTCAGCCCTTGTCTTTATTATGTTGATTTTAACTCTTTATGTTATAATAAAATAGAAAATAAATATTAATGAGGTAATGAAAAATGGTAAAAAGTATTATTTGTTTGTTTAGGGAATATTTGTCGTTCACCTATGGCAGAAGCAATATTTAGAGATATGGTAGAAAAAGAAGGATTAAGCGAAAAATTCAAAATTGATTCAGCAGACAACTAGTAGTTGGGAACACGGTAATCCCGTTCATAGTGGAACTAGAAAAGAACTTGCTAAAGTTGGAATTGGAGTAGAGGAATGTATTCTCGTATCCTTAATGATAGTGATTTACAAAGCAGACTATATCATAGGAATGGATGATAGTAATATAGAAAACATTAAGAAATTTATCGCAGGAAGAAAAACTGGTGAGGTAAAAATTATTAGAATACGCAGGAGAAGATAGAATTATTGATGATCCGTGGTATACAGGAGATTTCAAAACAACATTTAGTGATGTAACTAAAGGATGTACGGCTTTATTAGATAAAATCAAGAAAGATAATCTTTAATAGGGTAAAATAAGATATGTACTAATATTAAATTAGATGCAAGAAAGAAGGATAAATGAATTTTTAAAAAAATAGTAATAGTAATAGCATGACATTAGTTGCTATAGCGAGCAGTAGCTTTAGGAGTGAAATCACAATTTTCTCTTAAAAATAATCAACAAGATAGAGGAACAGAAGTAGGAAAAGCTTATTTTGAAAAATCATTAGACTATGATGTTTATAATGATATGAAGAACTACGATGGAAAAAGTTCTTATTGTCCATGGAACAAGTGATAATGTAGTACCGATAAGTTATTCGAGACGTGCTATAGAAACTTTTTAAAGATGCTAGGTTAAAAGAAATTCCAGGAGCTGGTCACGGCTTTAGAGGAACTCAACAAGAAGAGGCAACTAAAGCGATTATTGACTTTGTAAAAGGGAGTATTTAAGGAGATAGATAATGTTAAACGTTAGAACGGTTGAATTACAAGATGCTGAAAATTTAGTAAATATTTATAGACCATATGTTGAACATACGGCTATTACTTTTGATTACACTGTACCAAGTATACACGAATTCGAAGAAAAAAATCTCAAAAATCAATTCAAAAGTTACCCATTTTTAGTAGCGGAAGAAGGCGATGATTTATTAGGATATGCATATGCTAGTGAGTTTTATCCAAAAGATGCATATAAATGGACTGCTGAAATTACGATCTATTTAGATGAAAAAGGCTCGTGGAAAAGGTGTTGGAGAGAAGTTGTATAATGAACTTGAAAAACAACTTTACGATAGAGGAATATGCAGATTGACTTCATGTATAGCATATCCGGATGAAGGTAGTGTATCGTTTCACGAGAAGAGAGGGTTTAGAAAGGTAGCTCATTTTCGAAAAAAAGTAGGTTATAAATTTAATCGTTGGTATGATGTCGTATGGTACCAAAAGATATTAGAGAAGATATTAAATAGAAAAATCCCCACAAGAAAATTTGAATAATCTTGTGGGATAGATTTTATTCTGATATTTTTTTGAGCAAGAATTACAGCATATGGATAAGGTGAAGCGGAAAGATTTTCATTATACTTTAATTATCTTCCAATCATTATAGTAGTTTTTAACTCACCTTCAATAAAAAGTAAATGGGAATGGAGGGCATCTATGACCTGCTTTGTTTAATGCGCTCACGATTAGATTGTATCCCACCATCATTAGTTTGTTTTTTTGATATTAGCGATAATACTATGTATCCTTGTTGGATTCAAATACATGAATACATCAGTAGCGAAGATAAAAGTCATATGTATCTTTTATATTTGCTTCGACAATATCATGTTTAAAAACATTTAAGATTTAGTTTTTCTTTAATTGATATGTCAGCAAGATCTTGTAAGAATTTTCGCATCAATATCAACAGCAGTAATTTTAAAAATTTAATGAAGAAAGATATAATGAATTTTTCCCTTGACCTGCACCTAAGTCTAATGTTTTGCAAGGTTTTATGTACTTTCATTGCAGCTACAACTTCTGGATGAGCCGGACTTAGGTTGTACTTGTTAAAAAGTAATTCTCAGCTGTACAGTAAAAACTCTAGGTGAAACTGTAGGTCAGTAGAATTTGGGATGAATTCTAAATATGCTTTCTGGTTCAATGAGACTAACTTTCACTCTTTTTTATTTAAAGAACACTGTTTAATTACGCTGTCCTCTATATCTAGAAAAGCTTAATTTCATTTTTCCCTTTAACTATTATCAGTTTTGTCCAAACACCTTGTTTTAGTATAAAAGCCCTCTCTATAGTTTTTGGAAGTGACAGAGCAGTAAGGTTTGAAGTGCGTTTAAAACAAAAGTAAATTATTCTCCATAAGTTTGCACCTTTCATAGTAATTTACTAATATTATATCATGTGAAAAAGTTTAATTTAAAAATGATATCCTAAAGAATAAGTATTAAATTGTAAACGATGTAATTCAAATAGGGAGTGACTTAAAAAGTCGTGATTTTCGAAGAAATCGATTTATCAAGATCCCTCATAGAAGTTGTAGTTAGATATCTAAAAAAGCTCTTCATGAAAGCAATTTAGATATCAATAAACTCACTGCGTCTATGAGTTCTCATATGAACTTTGTTAAGTTTTAGGTCTTTTGAGTCAGTCCCTACTATTTACATTATAGTTATTTTTCTATTATTATAGATATAAAAGAATTAAAATGAAGAAAGTAGGTGTTTTTATGAGAACAATAGTAATTTCAGATATACATGGATGTTTTTATACGATGAAGAAATTACTTGATGAAGTAGAATTCAACAGTAATGAAGATAAATTAATTTGTTTAGGAGATATGTGTGATAGAGGTAAAAAAACACTAAATTGGTTTGGGAATATTTTCTATAATTTACAAAAAGCTCACAAACAACACGTAGTTTTATTAGGGAAATCATGAAGACATGTTTAATTTAGCGATAAAGAGAAGCAATGTATGACAATACATCTTCAAAAAAAGACAAAATCACTATTTTAGGAATAATGGACTAACAACATTGCAGTCGTTTTATCCCGAAGCAACAACGGAATCACGAAGAGAATACTTTTCAAAAAAATTTGCTAGAGATATCTAAGGAAATGGTTGCAAAGAAATCTGCCCTACAAGGTATGAGAGTGAAGATTATTACTTTTGTGCATGCCGGTGTAGATTTTTAATAAAGAAACTTTTGGGATCAAATACATCGTGATATGGTTTGGATAAGAGAACCATTTTTAACAAGCGAGATGAAAATATAATAAAAAGTATTTCATGGACACAGTCCTGTTAAAAGAAAAATCATATTATGAAATAAAAGGATAATCGAATAAATATTGATGGTGGCTGTGTCTATGGAGGTAAATTAAATATAATAGTAATAGAAGGATCTGAATTAATAATCAAACAAAGTAAGATATTAGACGATGATATATATTACAATAAAGAAGGATAGAAGTTGATGAAATCAGCTTCTATCCTTCTTATAAACAAAAACCGAGCACATTTGTCTCGGTCTCTTATAGAAAAGGAAAGTTTATGAAGTTTATAACTATTTACTAGTTATGAATACATTATAAGTCTTGAACCTTAAATATACTTTTAAATTTAGTTTTAAGTAAAAAAGATTAAAAAAAGATACATAAAAGGTCTATTTTAAAGTATTTATGAACAATATTTCTCAAAAAGAAAGTAGAATTAAAAAGTAACTAATAAAAATAAAAGTAACTAAATTGTTTTCGAGAATTTGAATTATTTCTTCATTTTAAATATTTCTAAATTGTTACAAAATGTATTTTGTATTACAAAATAGAAAATCTATTGATAATAAAATTTAGAATGATTATAATTAAGGAGAAGTAACTATTAAATTAACAATTAAAAACGATTTCGATGAAAATGAGGAGAATATATAATGAAAAACAAGGAATAAAGTTAACGAGTAAAGTTTTAACAGGATTAGTATTATTAACAGGTATAACATCACTACCAACAAATGCAGTTGAAGTTAAAACTGCAGACTGTTGATGTAAATAAAGCTAGCGTAAAAGCAAAAAGTATATGAATTAAATGGTCATTATTATGCAAAACTAGTAGCAGATAAAGAAGTAGCAAATGTTATTGCTCGTATTACAACTGAAACTAAATCAGAGTTTGTATTGAAAAAGATCTTATTAAAGCTGGAGAAGAAGTTGTGTAGATTAGATATGACAGCAAAAGCTCCAACAAGAAAAATTACCTAATACAGAGGTTAAAAAGAGAAGGATATACTGCAGTTAACAAAGTAGGAACACATACTTTTTAATATTAATGTTCGTTATGAAATTGCAACTGATGAAGTAAAAAGGCGAAAACAAGAGGAAAATAAAAAAAGTTGTTAATCCTCCTGCGACTGAAACTAAGAAAGATGAAACTCCAACAGCTTCATCTACTAATAATGAAGATAAAAGGAAACGAAAGCTGCAACTAAATCAGAACAACCAGCAGCAACTACTCCTGCAGAAAATACAAAAATCAGTTGAAGCTCCAAAAACGGCTGAGACAACAGTTGCTAGACCAAACACTTCAGATAACGAAAAACCAGCTGATAAACCAGCTGATTTATCTAAACAATCGACACAAACCAGTTGTTGGAACTGATAGAAGTGCTAGCAACGTCAGCTAAAAGAAAGATACTAAAAGCTGTGGAAAGCAAAAGCACAAGCAGTTAAAGAAGAAAAAGCAGCTACAGCTACAAAAAAACAGAAGCTGAAAAACCGAAACAGCAAACTCCAGCAACACCAGTAGCAGGAAGTAGAGAAGAACAAATAAGAAAAGCATTCTTAGATAAAGTTGCTAAATTAAGAAATATTAATGGATTACCAGCGTTATCAGAAAATGCAGCATTAAATTCTTCTTCTAAATTTAGAAGTTCAGATGTACCAACACGTGCAATTGATGCAAACATTCACGGACCAAATGGAACAATACAATATGAAAAAGATGCGGCAAAAGCAGCAGGGTATGCAAATTATATTTTAGCTAATATTTCTATAACTGGAGATACGGGGACACCGGAAGAAGTTGCACAAAGATTATTTGATATTCTATTCAAAGAAATTGGAAATGTAGTAACTAAATATCCATACGGACACAGAAATACCTTATTAGATGCAACTGCTAAAGATGTAGGTGCAGGAGTAACAATAAAAAAATGGTCAAGTATATCTTGTACAACACCAAAGCTCTAATGCAGCGTTTAATGGAACTACTCCAAAAAGCAGGTAAATATTTAGATGGATCAAATACTATTTTATAGAAAAGTGGTCAAACCAGTATAAAGATAGTAAATTAAAAATATTAGCTAATTAACATCAAGATTATAGAAAACCCAATTAGATTTTTTAAAGTCTAGATGTTAGTTAGCTTTTTTATATACAATTTGAAGACACTATTGTCATCTTCATCTACAATTGTAACTAATTGTACTCTATGAAAACTTATTCTAAAGCTAATGTAATTAAACAAAGAGTTTGTAACGAAAATTGTAAAAGAAAAATCAGAATATATTACAAATCAGAAATTCTATTGATTAAAAATATGTAAATCAGATATAATTGACACAACAATAAATTTTAGGAGAAATTTAATGAGTAAAACGAAATTGACTAGAAGAATATTAACAGGGTTAGTGTTATTAGTTGGGGCATCTGGAGCAGTTACAGTTGCTAATGAAGTTAATAATGCAGCCGTTAAATGTTAATAAAAAGATGTAAAAAGCTAGTGTTTATGAAAAATGGACACTACTATGTGAAACTTACAACAGCTAAAAACGTTTCTAATGTAGTTGCACGAGTAACTACAGAAGATAGAAAAGAATATGTAGTTAAAAAAAGAAGCTATCAAAGTGGGAGAAGTAGTAGAGTATGAGATCGATATAAATGCAGACGTACCTACTAGAAAATTACCACATACTGCAGTTAAAAGAGAAACTGTTAAATCTGTTGTAACTATAGGGAATCACACTTTCAACGCTGTAGTGAGTTATGATGTAGAAGTTGATGATTCTCAAGAACAAGCAGCAAACCAGTAGATAAAAATACTGAAAATAAAACAACTCTAGATCAACTTGCTGAGAAAAGAGAAGTAACTGCTGAGCAAAAAGCTAAAGATGAAGCAGAAGCTAAGAAAGTGCTAGAAGACAAAAGCGTTTGCAGATGCGAAAAGCAAAAGAAGTCGAAGCTAAGAAGCGAGCAGAAACAAAAGCGATTGCAGATGCGAAAGCAAAAGAAGTAGAAGCTAAGAAAGCAGCAGAAACAAAGGCAGCTGCAGATACGAAAGCGAAAGAAGCAGAAACAAAAGCAGCTGCGGATGCGAAAGTAAAAGAAGCCGAAGCTAAGAAAGCTGCAGAGCTAAAAAGAAAAACAAGAAGCCGAAGCGAAAAGCAAAAGCGAAAGAAGCTGAAGCTAAAAAAACAGCTGAAGCAAAACAAACAACTACAGTAGCTGGTGGATTACCAGAAGTAACTGCTGCAGAATTAGCTGATCCTGCGATGAATGGATTAACACCACATACTAAAAAGATGAAAGTAGCTTTAGCGAAGAAATTCGGAATAACAAGTTTCTCACTATTTAGAGCAGGTGACGATGATGGTACTGGTCATGGACATAACTCAGGTATGGCTGTAGACTTCATGGTGCCTGTAAACTCAGCACAAGGGGACCAACTTGCAGAGTACTTAACTAAACATATGGATGAACTTGGAGTTTATTATATTATCTGGAAACAAAGATTCTATATGCCACAACAAAACATTTATGGACCAGCAAATACATGGAACATAATGCCTAACCGTGGTGGAGTAACTGCTAACCACTATGACCACGTTCACGTGAGTTTCAAAAATAATAAATAAAATTATAGACAATTAATAGATGAAAATTACTATCTGTTAGTTGTCTATTTTTACATTAAAAAAACTAAATAATACTTTTAAATTAAAGTGTTAAGTAGTATAATTATAGATAAGTAATAGTATAGGAGGTAAATATGTCAGAAAAGAAAATGAACATGATTGTGTGTGGAGGTTGAAACTCGAAAATAGGGCCGGGAGCCTTATCAGATATACTAAAAGACCTTCCAAAAAAAGAAGATAAAAATTTAATAGTTGGGTATGAATCTTCGGATGATGCAGCCGTTTATAAAATTTCCGAAGATAAGGCGATTATTCAAACATTAGATTTCTTTACAACAATGATAAATGATCCATATCTATATGGGCAAATTGCAGCAACTAATGCGCTTAGTGACGTTTATGCAATGGGTGGAGAAGTTATCTCAGCATTAAATATAGTAGCTTTCCCAGAGAATATGGATCTAGAAATTTTACATCAAATATTAAAAGGTGGAGCTGAAAAAGTTCATGAAGCAGGAGGGGTTCTTGCAGGAGGACACTCTATTCACGATGCTACACCAAAAATACGGATTATCAGTAACAGGAATAGTTCATCCTGATAAAAATATTACAAAATAACAATTGTAAAGTAGGAGATTTATTAATCGTAACAAAACCATTAGGAGTGAGTATTATTAATACAGCTCACATGGTAAAAGAATGTTCAGAAGAAGCATTTGCTCAAAGCGTTAAACAAATGACAACACTTAATAAATATTCTGCTCAAATGATGAAAGATTTTTAATGTTAATAGTTGTACAGATATTACTGGATTCGGTTTTTAGGACATCTTGTAGAAATGTTGGATGGTAAACATTCAGCAGAAGTATATTCGAAAGATATTCCATATATTGAAGAAGCGTATAAATGTGCAAATGAATTTGTTATTACTGCAGGTGGTCAACTTAATAGAACATTCGTTGAGCCAAATGTAGAATATCAGATTAAAGACTTTGCATTAGAAGAAATAATGTACGATCCACAAACATCTGGAGGACTTTTAATAAGTTTACCAGAAAGTGAAGCGTACGAATTATTAGAAAAACTAAACACTCTTGAAAGTTAAGAGTGCTATAGTAGGTAAAAGTTATAGAAAAAAACAAGAAAAAGCAGTTATTATAAAATAACTTAGAAGACAATAGGAGAATATAAGTATGAAAAAGAAAATTTTTAGATGCACAAGGCTTAGCTTGTCCCGATGCCAGTTATTCAAACAAAAAAATTATTACTAGAAAATGATGTAGTAGAAACAATCGTAGACAATGTTATAGCTACTCAAAACTTAGAAAAAAATGGCTAAACAATTAGGATTCAATTTCTCAGTGAAAGAAGAAGCAAAAGATAAATATATCGTTACTATTTCTAAGGGAGAAGCAAGTGATGGTGTAGTCGTGGATACATTATGCGATAAATGCGTAGTTCCTGTAACTCAAGCAACACGTGCACTAGAAGAAGATACGAAAGTAACTTTTATTAGTAAAAACTGAAGATAGTGTAGAAAGTCTTAGAAAAATTTGCTGATAAAAATAGTTATGAGTTTAAAGTTTCTGATATTGAAGGTGGCTTCAAAGTTGAAATTACAAGAGAAGAAGCACTCGCAATTAGAAAGCTTTACCAGTAGTTAAAGATGACAGCTATATCGTTGTGATTAACAAAGATCAAATGGGACATGGTAGTGAAGAACTAGGTAAAAGATTAATTAAAAGCATATCTTTATGCTTTTAGGTGAACAAGAAGTTCTTCCTAAGAAAAATTATTTTCTACAATAACGGTGGAATTTTAGTAGATAAAACTCGAAGCCACGTACTAGAAGAGCTAAAAAAACACTAGAAGAAGGTGGAGTAGAGATAGTTTGCTGTGGAGCATGTATCGACTACCACAATATTGATTTAGCGGTTGGAAATCCAACAAACATGTACTTCATCGTAGAAGATATGAGAAAAAGCTAATAAAGTAATTCAACCGTAGGAGGAAGCATGGTAGAAGAAGGTTTAGTAGTTTTTAATAGTACACACGATTCAATAAAGGCGGATAACATTTGTCTAGAAAGAGAAATGGGAGCATCACTTATTCCAACACATCCATCTATAGGTGTAGGTTGTGGGTTTATGCTAAAAAAACAGCTTGGGATAATTTTCGATAATGTTATAAGAATGTTAGAGGATGAAAAAAATCGAATATCGTGGTTTGTATTATTCTAGAAAAGCTGGAATCAAAAAGAATAATAACAGAATTAAAAGATTATAAATTAAAAATAAAATTTTTGGATAGAGGTTATTATAGAGAAAGTTTAAAAATCTATTTTGTAAAGTTCTCTCATAATCTCTATTCTTAATATAAAGTGTAAAGGTGAATTGTATGAATAACAATGTAATTATTGGTACTGCAGGGCATATCGATCACGGGAAGACGACCCTGATAAAAGCTCTAAGTGGTATTGAAACAGATACTACTCAAGAAGAAAAAGACAGAGGAATGTCGATAAATCTTGGATTTGCTTATTTTGACTCACCAAGTGGAAAAAGATGTGGTGTAGTTGATGTTCCAGGGCATGAAAAATTTATTAAAAATATGTTAGCTGGAGTTAGTGGAATAAACTTAGTATTATTACTAGTTGACTCAAGAGAAGGTATAATGCCTCAGACGAAAGAGCATGTTGATATTTTAACTTTACTAGAATTGAAAACTACATTATCGTAATGACAAAAATAGATTTAGTTGAAGAAGAATATCGAGAACTTGTTAAAGAAGATATTCGAGAATTCATCGCTGGAACAGTCCTTGAGAAATTCTCCAATTATAGAAGTAGACTCAATTAGTAAAAAGAGGTTTAGACAATCTGTTAGAAACAATTGATAAGAAAAACAGAAGATATCGAAGCGAAAAATATTGAGAAAAAAATGCTAGACTTAATATCGACCGTTCATTCCAGGTAAAAAGGATTCGGAACAGTTGTTACAGGAACTCTTACGGAAGGTGTAGTAAATGTAGGGGATGAACTTGTTATTTATCCAAAAGGAATAAAAACAAAAGTAAGAAATATACAAGTTCACGCAAAAGGATGTAGAAAAAGCTCATGCAGGCCAAAGAACAGCGATAAACTTAGCGAAATATCAAGTTTGATGATGTAAAACGTGGAGACACTCTAGCGACTGCAGATTCATTAACAAAGACTTATATGCTAGATAGTGAGATTAAATTAATCAATGATGAGAGAGCTAATCTTGAACTATGGGATAGAGTGCGTGTATATATAGGTACTGAAGAAGTCATGCAAGGGTTGTACCACTTGGAACAGACTTATTAAAAGCAGGAGAGAGTAGTTTTGCTCAACTTAGACTAGAAGACGAAATAGCGGTTAAAAAAATTATGATAAATTTATCATCCGTACTTATTCACCAATGATTACAATAGGTGGAGGGAGTAATTTTGATGCTAGTCCAAAAACATAGTAGATTTAATGAAGAAATTCTTGAAAAACTTAAAAGTACAACTTGAAGGGAATACATCAGATTTAATAGCTAACTATATACTATCACATAATAACTATTTAGTTTCTAAAAGATAGTATCGTAAAAGATTTACAACTTCCAGAAGAAGAGATAGTGGAATCAATAGCACAACTAATAGAAACAACTACAGTTTATGAGACTAAGTTAGGATATATTCACAAGAAAAAAATATGAAGAAGTATTAGAAAAAAACTGAAAAAAATTATTAGTAGAATATCATAACAGATTTAAATTGAAAGTTGGTATTCCTAAAATTGAGGTACTTTCTAAGTTTAAACTTTCTCAAAAAGAAACATTAGAGCTACTTGATCTATTTATAGCGAACAACGAAATTCGACTAGAAGGTAACTTAGTAGCTGAAAAAGATTTCGTAGTTAATTATGATAAGAAACAATTGGCTGAAAAAGAAAGAATAGAGAAGGCTTTACTAGAAGGAGGATTTCACACCACCGACTATTAAAGATTTAACAAACGGAGAAAACCGAAAGTTGAGATATTAGAATCTCTAATCGACAATACAATAGTTAGATTAGATGCTGATTTAGTATTACATGCTAATGTATTAAAAGAAGCTATTCAAAAAGTAGAAGATCACTTTAGTGCAAATGAACAAATGGGATTAGCTGAATTTAGAGATATGACAGGTTCTAGTAGAAAAATATTCTATGGCTATTTTTAGAATATATCGATAAACTAGGAATTACTCGACGTGTAGAAAATTATCGAGTATTAGCGAAAAAAATAAATAAAGAAGGGAGCTAAGTCATCGTACAAAAATTGACTTAGATAAGGTAAGGGATATGAGTTATTATTTCGACTATGGAGCAACATCACTAAAAAAAGCCTAAAAGAAGTGGCGGACAAAGTCTATGAAGTACTATCATCGGCAAAATATGCAAATGCATCAAGAGGTAGTTATTATGAAGCGAATAACGCTTTTTCGTGAAGTGTTTGAAGCAAGAAATGATATTGCGAAAATTCTTCGGTTTGAAAGATGAAGATAGAGTAGTATTTACGAGTAATTCTACAGAAAGTCTAAATATAGCAATATTAGGATTATTAGAAAAAGAAGATCACGTAATTACGACTTCAATGGAACATAATTCAGTATTAAGACCAGTTTATTTAGCTCATGAAACAATTGGATGCGATTATACGATTATTAGAGCTGGAAAAACAGGATTTAGTCGACTATGAGGAGTTAGAAAAAGCTATCAAACCTAATACAAAAATGATTGCTATCACACATGGTTCAAATGTTACAGGAAATATAGTAGACTTGGAAAAAAAGTTGCTGATATCTGTAAAAAAACACAATCTTATTTCAGTTGTGGATGCATCGCAAACTGCTGGAGTAGTACCTATCAATATAGATGAACTAGGAATAGATGTATTATGTTTTTACTGGGCATAAAAGTTTATACGGACCACAAGGAATTGGTGGGCTATGTGTAAGACTTAAAGAACCTGAAATTAAAGAGATTTAAAGTCGGTGGAAGTGGAGTTAGAACTTTCGATGAGAAACATCCAGGAGAATATCCAGCTGCGCTTAGAAGCCGGTACGCTTAACACTGCAGGAATCTTAGGTTTACATGAGGGGATAAAATATATAAATAGACAGGAATAGAAAATCTTTATAAAAAAACAGATGAACTTTTATGAACAAATTCTATAACGAATTAAAAAGACTTAGATTGTTTTAGAGTTTTATGGAGATTTTTACAAAAGAACGTACAGCAGTAGTTTCATTAAACTTCAAAGGTATTTCAGCTTCGGATGTTGCAGATGTACTTGCTGAAGAATATGACATTGCTGTTAGACCTGGAGCACATTGCGCACCTCTGATGCATGAGGTATTAGGGACAAAAAGAACAAGGTATAGTGAGATTTTTCTTTTTCTAGTATGAATACAGAAGAGGAAGTAGACTATGCTATTAATGCTATAAAAACATTAGCAAAAAGAAATTTAGGAGAATTATTATGTCAAAACAATTATTATCACAAATTCCGCAATAAATAAAATTTTATTATTAGATGAAGTAAAAGCACTAATAAATGAATATGCAGAAGTAGCGGTGAAATCAGCGATAAAAGAATATATTGATAGAATTAAACAAGAAATACTAAATGAAGAATTATTTGAAGTTCCAAGTTTAGAGAAAATAGTAGTAGAAGTTACACAAATAGTGAAAAAGAAGATAGAAATTCTTTACGTCAGAGTTATAAATGCAACTGGGACAATATTACATACAAACTTAGGTCGTAGTTTACTAAGTCAGAAGATTAAAGAAAATATTGAGAGTGTAGCATTTAACTATTCTAATCTTGAGTTTGATATTGATAATAAGAAACGTGGAAGTCGTTATGTCCACCTTATTGATATTATCAAAAAATTAACAGGTGCAGAAGATGTCCTTGTAGTTAACAACAACGCTGCAGTACTGCTACTAACATTAAACACACTTGTTAAGGATAAAGAAATAGTAGTTTCTCGTGGAGAGCTGGTAGAAATCGGTGGAGCATTCAGAATTCCTGAGATTATAAAACTAAGTGGTGGTACTCCTATTGAAGTAGGTACTACGAATAAAACACACTTAAAAGACTATGAGAATGCGATTAATGACAATACAGGAGCATTGTTAAAAGTTCATACTAGTAACTATAAGATTTTAGGATTTACTAAAGAAGTATCTAATGAGGAGATATCTTACCTTGCTCGTGAGAACGAACTAGTATCTATAAACGACTTAGGAAGCGGGCAGTTCGTTGATTTTTCTAAATATGGATTACCTTATGAACCAACTGTAAAAAGAAGTTCTTGATAGTGGTATTGATATAGTAACTTTCAGTGGGGATAAACTTCTGGGAGGACCACAAGCAGGTATTATCGTTGGTAAAAAAGAATATATAGAAAAAATGAAAAAGAACCAACTTACTCGTACGTTACGTGTAGATAAGATGACTTTAGCCGCATTAGAAGCTACATTAAAACTATACTTAGATGAGAAAGAAGCGTTAGAACACATTCCTACATTACACATGATTTCATTATCGGAAGAACGTTTATTTGAGTAAGGCAGATGTACTAAAAATCAAGACTTAGTGACTTAGACTTCAAGATTACAATAGCTGAAGATAAGGCAGAAGTCGGTGGAGGAGCTATCCAGCAAGTTACTTAGAAAGTGTTGTGGTAAAATTAGAACATCCAAGACTAAGTGCACAGAATTAGAAAGACGACTTTTAGAAGTAGAAATACCTATTATTACACGAATTAAAGATAATGAATTAATTCTTGATATGAGAACACTTCGTACTAGAGAATTTGATTTAGTTAAAACAAGCTTTTAATAGAAGTCGCGAAGTAAAGATAGAATTTAAGTGCATATTAAATAATATTTGATAAAACCAGAAGGTGAGTATATGTTTAGGGAAATAAATATAGCAAGATACACAAGAAGTAGCAGAAATTTGCAAAAGCTGCATTAGGTTATGATGTAGATGTTGAGAAATGTGAGAAACAAATAGCGAAGTTAACTAATGATAAGAAACAACATATTATTATCGGTTATGAAGATGAAAATACAAGGAAGATTATAGGATTTGTTCATGCTCAAATGTATGAAAGTTTTCTATAGTGATCTAGGATTAAATATTTTTAGGACTTGCTGTTAATCCTGATTTTTCAAGGTAGAGGGAATAGGTAGAAAACTTATGAATAAGTTAGAAGACTATGCCGTAGATAATAATATTAGCTTTATTAGATTAAATTCTGCCATGAAACGTGAAGAAGCGCATAAATTCTATGAACATATCGGTTATATCTGTGATA
>BNJU01003770.1_pt1 | contig 59262 bp, 101 predicted proteins | sample 8539281 | NCBI WGS metagenome assembly BNJU01 (sample SAMD00202456, study PRJDB9452) | human saliva metagenome | isolation source: human saliva | place: Japan
GAAGTTACGTATTGCTTGAATGCCATAAGACGCGATGAAAAAGCTTGATAATCTACATTCTCATATATGTCGATCAATGGGACTGGGAAAAGGTGATAACGAGAAGCGACAGGACGAGCGAATATTTGAGAAGTACTGTAAAATTTTATATGAATGCTTTAAAAACCTTGAAGGTATGTAAACAACCTATATCCTGAATTGGTTTTGATGATGCCGGATGACATATTTTTCATAACTTCGTAAAGAGCTTCAAAAATGTACCTGAAATATCCCGCTCCGCAGAAGGGAATATGAAATAGTAAAGCAAAAGAGGGCGGTATTTATTGAAAAAATAGGTGGCAAGCTGCCTGACGGTACGGTGCATGATGATAGAGCTCCGGATTACGATGATTGGGAATTAAATGGTGATATTATACTTTGGAGCGATATGTTGGATGAGCCTATAGAAATTTCTTCTATGGGAGTGAGGGTTGATGAAAGATCGATGTTAAGCCACTCAAGGCTGCAAACAAGGAAGAAAGAGCAGAGCTCGAGTTTCATAAAAAGGTCATAAACGGAGAATATGCCGCTACGATCGGCGGGGGAATAGGCCAGAGCAGACTGTGTTTATATTTCCTCAAGAGAATGCATATAGGCGAGTGCAGGTCGGTATTTGGCAGGATGAAGTGATGAGAAAAATGTAATGAAGCGGGGATAATGTTACTGTAACACTTGAACACAAAGAACTTTTAACTCTGAAGCTTTACGGCATATGTAAGTTGTTCCCATTGTGTATCCGTGAAATGCTGTTGTATCATTCAGAGCCAGGAATTAAGCATACTTCGATAGTGGGGTATATAATAAAACGATGGCAATTGATTTTTGAGACCATGTAGAATTTGTGTGTTCATATAAATTACAGGATGCATAAGTTTAAGAACGTTTGCTGTTATTAGAGGCGCAAAAATATTATGTGTTTTTGTAAGTGTATGCTATAATTTAAGCGTTGATTCACGTATATTTGCGTTCTTACGACGTTGTAGAAGCAATAGTTTTAAGAAAGGTGGAGGTGTAATAATGTTAGAGAAGCATTACCTAAAGTGAATGGTACGTTACCGGGACCGAAAGCGGCAGCGATTATTAAAAGAAGAGAAGAATCTATGCCGGCTGCAATCAAGTGCATTTATCCTTGCGTTATAGCAAAGGGTGAAGGCGCAATGTTTGAGGACGTAGACGGAAACGTATTTTTGGATTGGATCGGCGGAGTAGGCGTATTGAATATCGGATACTCACATCCACAGTTAATTGAAGCTGTCAAGGATCAGGCTGATAAATTTTTCCATTCTATGATGAATATTACTACTCATGAGAATTATATTAAGCTTGCTGAGAAAATGAATGAAATCGTTCCTGTTAAGGGCGACAAGAAGATGACTATGTTTGTAAACTCCGGTTCTGAAGCTGATGAGAATGCAGTAAAGATTGCAAGAAGCTACACAGGAAGACCGAATGTAATCGTATTCTCAGGTGCATTCCACGGAAGAACAACTCTTACAATGACTATGACAGCTAAGAAAGCATATGCAGTAGGTATGGGACCTTTCCCTGACGGTATTTACAGAGCGGAATTCCCTTATCTATACAGAAAGCCTCATGGTCTTACTGATGAAGAAGCTATCCAGTACTATGTTGATAAGTTAAATCAGTTATTTATAGAAGCTTCACCTGCAGAGCATGTAGCTGCTATCGTATTCGAACCAGTACAGGGTGAAGGTGGTTTCATACCGGCTCCTATCGAATGGGTAAAAGCTGTTAGAGAGATCTGTGACAAGAACGGCATCTTAATGGTTACAGACGAAGTTCAGACAGGTTGGGCACGTTCAGGAAGAATGTTTGCTTCTGAATATTACAAGGAAGCAGGATGCGAGCCTGATATCATGACTACAGCTAAGTCAATCGCCGGTGGTATGCCGTTATCCGCCGTAACTGCAAGTGCTGAAATAATGTCAAATGTAGCTCCGGGAACAATCGGTGGTACATATGCAGGTAATGCGGTTTCTTGTGCCGCTGCACTACAGGTAATCGATGTTATGACTAAAGAAGATTATCCTGCAAAGGCAAGAAAGATTGCTGACAAGTGTATGGCTAAGTTCAACGAATGGAAGGACAAGTATGAAGTTGTAGGCGACGTTAGAGGTACAGGTTCTATGATGGGTATAGAATTTGTTAAGAGTAAGGCCGGCAAAGAACCTAACGCTGACTTGGTATCTAAGATAGTCATGGCTGCTGTACAGAAGGGATTACTTCTTGAAGGAGCAGGTACTTCCAACAATGTTATAAGATTCCTTTGGCCACTATGTGCTACAGATGCTCAGATCGATAAGGGTCTTGAGATCTTCGAAGAGTGCATAAAGGAAAATGCTATCAAATACTGAATAACGTACCTTGTTTAGTAAAATTCAAAAACCCCGCTCTGCAGGGGTTTTTACTATCTGAACTTTTAAATTATCGAAAGTATAGAGGGATATAATTATTTGTGAGTCTAAAATAGCATAAAAGCATCAAATGTTTGCTTAAAGATTTGATATGCGGGTACAATTAGTAATATAATGCTTATCAGGTTTTGATTTTAGAATGAAAAAGGAGGTAATGGTGCAAAATAAAAATATGAAGTTTGGGATTTAACTACCGGCATTAGCGGTTATGATCGCTGTTACCATAGCATTTTTCAAACGGATTCCTATGAGAAAACTACCAATGATAAAGCGAAGGTAAGACCGGCCTTTGCAGCAAAAATAAAACTACAACTACAGCAAAAAGGAGGAGCATCGCAGACGAAAGAGCAGGCCGGTAAAGTGCGCTCCTGATAATATCGGGAAATTAAAAAGATGGTGAATATGAAGGCGTAGGGGGATTTAAAAAGTCTAATAAAGGTGAAGGTAAAGGTATCGCACTCAAAGATAGAATGGTGCATCTCATATCGCATGGAGACGATGCAGCCTATTTTAATAGGGCGAAGGTGATTATGGACAAGTCGCAGAAAAAAGCAGCCTCAATGTGGACACTGTGAGCGGTGCGACGTTTAGCTCTAACGGCATATTGCTGGCCATAAAGAATGCTCTAGCAAGGCAAGTGATTCCGGCAGTGCTAAGGATAAAAAGCACAGCAAAGGAAACCAAGAAGCCTAAAAACCATATAGCTCCGATTTCTTTCAAAGCTCACGAGACGGTATATTTACAGGAATTGCAGATGGATTTCTGCTGCAAATCAAAAGGTAAAGACGACCCCTAGCTGTAGAGCATAATGAAAATGAAAAAGATAGAAGTCGAAAATAATTAACGAAAGAGCAGTGGATGTGTCTTTATATTAAAAAGAAAGGCAAAAGGACATTATAGAGATAATCTTAAAGAAGCAGACAACAAAGGGTGAGATACATATCCGGAGCCACATTTACATCCAATGGGACACTGACCGACTAACAGAGGCAATGAATAAATCCATAGCAGCAGGTAAAAATTATAAGGATGGAGAATATTCTGCTAATGATAAGGGATTCGGGGCTCAAATAGTGAAGGTTACCGTAACCATTGCAGGCGGTAAAATTTCTGAGATAAAGGTTGATATATTAAATAAGACTCCGAGTGATAAACCATATATAGCAAAGGCACTGCTCATAATTGATAAAATAAAATCCAAAAACGGCATTACGGGTGTTGATACGATTACAAACGCCACCTTTACATCAAGAGGCATAAGGAATGCGGTGAGCAAGGCGTTAAAGATCGCTAAGTAGGTGACAGCATGAATAAGAAGGGATTTTATATAAGAGCCATAAATTTCGTTTTGATATTTGCTGCATTGTTTGCATATGGATTTCATGCGAAGAAGGCTGATGAAAAAAATGCAGCGATCAAAGCACAAGCTGCAAAGATAAAACAGGAAAATTTAAAACGATCAGGATCGAAAAAAAATAGCAAATATAAAGACGGCGTTACAAGAGGCGAAGCTAAGGGATATGGAGGAACCGTGCGAGTTGCCGTCAAGATTAAGAATGGCATAATTTTAGACATAAAGGTAGAGAAGGCGGATAAGGAAGATGCTGCGTATTATAACCAAGCCATAAAGGTATTGGATAAAATGTTGCAAAAACAAAGCACGGATGTAGATGTAGTATCCGGTGCTACGTATTCTTCAATGGATAATAAATGCTGCAAAGAAGCTCTTAAAAAGGCATTGAAAAACAGTAAGCATAGTGGATAGAAAAAGAAAGAACTTTCATCAAAAAGGAACCGTAAGAATAATCATTCAAACTCGCTATAGCCCCCGGATTGTTTCAATCGGGATTTGCAGCCGTGAGGCATATAACAAATTCAGTGAGCACGGGCACGCATATTGAGATTAGCGGCTTCTTCATTCAGCTCATCGTGCCTACAGCTTCCGTCATACTTGTCGGAAGACTTTTGTGGCTATGCCTGTTCCTTCGGCTTCCTTGGTGACGTCATATATGGTGCCTCTAAGTTTGCAAGTTATGAAAGTTCAGAAAAAGTATATACACCCAGTATCAGGCTGAGGCGCAGTTTACTATATGTAAAATACGCCGTGCTTGCAGGGATAGTATTGTTAGTGTATTTTGGCTTGTATCAGCATGTTGAAAAGTATGATCCGTGGGAGGGATTTGCGAACTTAAGAGCATTAAATTTTTCGTTTTCTACGTATCCGTATAGCCTGGCTGTATTTGGACCCCTAATTGGTAGTGAGCTGTGTTTGAAAGGGGCTTTTGCATATTTTTATGCCCACTGAGCTTATTTTGCATTGCTTCCGACACTTCCGTTTTTGAATCTTAGAAACAGGAAAGGGCCGTATTAAAAGGGATGTAATCTGTGCGAAAGAAGATGCCCCCGCATCCATAGATCTAAACAATGAATTTGAACAGGTCAGAATGGTTAAAATGCTTTTGAATGTATCAAGGATGTCCTGTCACCACATACACCTTGCTATCAATCGGATCATAATCTATAAAAATTTTGTTATGAACTACTTGACAATGGCTTTACGGTGCTATAATTATTTCTTTTGCAACGTTGGAATTTTCAACGTTTAAAGCGTTTATTTATACAAAAAGCAGCAAAATGAAAGTATAAGTAAATGTTTATGAGTTTAAATCATAATCACGGTCACGAACGGAGGTTGAACGTTGTGAAAAAGATCAAAATTCATGTCGTCCAGAATAATTGCTGTAGTTTATGGCAGAGTTGTGATAGGATTCGGATTTGCAGGTTGCGGTAAAAGAAGGATACTGACACGGGAGCTCAAAAAGCTTTCTGTAGTAACCACGAACTATCCATCGTATGATTTTGCAAAGAAAATCGCAGGAGATAAGGCGGATGTAACCTCTTACTGCCTCCGCAGATGCTCATTCATTTGAACGAAAACCCGGTGATATCAAAAATCGTTGCTGCCGACATGGTGATAGGTGTGGCGGGGTAGAAGATCCATGGGTTAAAAGAATCCGTGAAAAGTGCTGAAGAAGGATGACATGTCGGAAGGGAAAAAGGCTCTGCATATGCTTGACTAAGAAATCAAAAAGATCTCATCAAGGGTGAACACCACCACGATGAGCACGATGAAGATGAGCATCACGATGGTGAAAGCCATGAAAAAGACGAACATAAGGATGAACACAAAGATGAGCACAAAAAGGTCTAAAAGCATGAACACCATGATGAACACGGTAAAAATAGCTACGATCCACATGTATGGTTATCTGTAAAGAATGCACAAAGGTAGCAAACGGGATCGCTAAAGGTTTGGAAAAGGTGGATTCAGATAATGCGGACTATTACAAAAAGAATAATTAGGAATTTTCAACGAAGCTAAAGAAGTTAAAAGAAGATTTTGTAAAGGAACTAAGAAGGTCAAGAGGAAAGAAATTATAGTTGCAGACAAGTTCCTTTTTAAGTATATGGTGAAAAGAACTGGGGCTTAAAATATACGGTCAGCATTCAAATCGCACACCTCGGATAGCGAAAACATCTGCGAGGCCATCAAGACTTTGATAAAACAAGGTAAGGCTTCAAAAGATACCAGTGGTGTATGTAGTGGAAAATGTTCAATATAGCTAAGGCGGTTTCGAAAGCACGGCTGTGTAAATTATTAGAGCTCCACCCATGCCATACACTTACTAAAAAGCAAATGGATGCAGGGAAGACTATATCAGCATAATGAGAAAGAATTTAAAGAATCTGAAAAAGGATTGATGGATAAAAACGGAGTTAATATAACGATGGATTTTTAAAGCTTGAAAACGTCGGGTTTTCATCACGGCAGGAAAGAAGTGCTGAAAAATGTAAACTTCGAAATACAAAAGGCGATTATCTCTGTATAGTTGGGAATAACGGTGCAGGGAAACCACATTGTTGAAAAATCTTGATAGGGTTGTTAACCTCCACATGGTGAACTCATAAGATCTGATGAAGTAAAACTTAAAAATTATGGATATTTGCCACAAAAAAGATTTATTCAGTCTGATTTTCCCGCATCAGTCATAGAGGTCGTATCTTCGGGATGCATCTCCACAAGAAAAGGGCTTGCTACGCTCGCCCTTTTCAGCTTCTTAAGAGAGAGGCGACACGCAAGGCACAGCCTGAAAATTGCCGCAGTAGAGGATTTAGAAAAGAAGCTCATGGAATTATCGGGGAGGCAGCAGAAAAGTGCTTTCGCCAGGGCTTTGTGCGCTTCAGATACCATGTTGTTTTTAGATGAACCGATTACAGGGCTGGATCCATCGGCAAGAGGCAATTTTTATGATGTGCTGGATAGGTTGAATGAGCAGCTAGTTACCATCATAACGGTTTCTCATGATGTACTGGAAGGCATAGACAGGGGCCAATAGTGCTGTGTTAAGAGAGATGAGCATTTTTAGGAAGTCCGATGAGTATAGAAAAGAAGTGAGTAGAAAATGATAGATATTATCAATGAAATGCTGAGTTTTCCATTTATGGTGAGGGCGATAGTGGTGGGCTCGCTCACATCTATCTGCGCTTCGCTTCTCGGTGTAAATCTGGTGCTTAAGAGATATTCAATGATAGGCGATGGTCTGTCACATGTAGGTTTCGGAGCGCTTGCAGTGGCACTTGTAGCAGGTCAAAGTCCTCTACCCATAGCTATTGCCGCCTGTGTTTTAGCATCATTTTTTCTGTTAAGGCTAAGTGAAAATTCAAAACTCAAGGGTGATGCGGCTATTGCCCTTGTATCCGCTTCATCACTTGCTGCAGGGGTCATGATGATATCCGAACTTCCGAGATAAATACGGATGTATGTAATTTATGTTCGGCATGATTTTAGCCATGAATAGTGAGGATGCAAACTTAAGTATATGGCTTATAATTGCGGCAATAATAATATACGTGTTCTTTTTACCACAACTTTTTGCTTACGTCTGATGAAGAATTGCAAAGGCTGCAGTAGAAGGGTTTCACCATATAGAGGAGTACTTTCGATATGTGGCTATTACCGTAGTTGTCGATGAGGATGATGGGAGCTCTTATGATTTCAGCCTTCGATCTTCCTGCGATAAGTGCGATACAGCTTGCATCCATCAGGAGGGTTACGATACCCTCGGTTTTGATATCGCTCTTTGTCTGCAGGCATGTGGCGTCGCCCACGTCGCTGAAATTCGCTGGCAAACAATAGTGCTTGTGAACTATGCGTAGTTTATAATTTCTGCACTCATTAGAAAAATAAGAACTGTTTAAACTGCAATGTTTGCAATATTTACGTTCAAATGATATGATGTTAAAGATAGTTTTACTCTGCATTGCCACTACGGGTAATGCCAAACCAAAGTCGAGCGAGGTGACATGGTTAAATACGAGGTACGTGATATCATTGATGGAGACACTGAGGAGTCAAAGATTGAAGAATTGATTTCTGGTAGAGCCCATAACTACATGATGGCGGCAAGCGAAGTTAAGACAGATAAGTGGGCATGAAGGTTTTGCACATCCTATCAACTATAAAATGAAGGATATACGTACTCACAAGCTGAGGCCGAGCCTGATTTCCCAAAAGAGCTGATAGAAGGCTCAGATTGAGGAAAAGAGAATAAGGCACATGATTGTCAATCAAGAAGCAGTGCAGGTATTACAATGAATCAGTAGTTTTAACAGGCAGACTTACAAGAGATCCGGAGAAACGATATTCCGCAAGCAATATGGCCATTACAAAGTTCACGATAGCTGTGGATCGCATGGCAAGGCAGGATGAAGAAAGAAAAGCGGACTTCATCCGAATAGTGGTGTTCGACAAGCAGGCGGAAAATTAGCATGATATTTGCAAAAAGGCAAAAAGGTTGCGGTAGTTGGAAGAATTCAGACAGGATCATACGAAAATCAGCAGGGACAGAGAGTGTATGCAACGGATGAAGCAAACAACGTTGAATTCCTTGAGTGGGGCGAAGCAAACGACAGACCTCAGGTAAGCGGTGGTAATGAAGATTTCATGCAAAGCACGCAGGAAGCAAGTGAGTCGGATCAATCGGATAAGATTCCACAGGGATTGCAGCCTTACGAAGAAAATATGCCATTTTAAATTAGAAAGAGATATCATGGATAAAAAGAAATATGGGAGGAGCCAGAAGCAGCAGGAAGGCATTAGAGCCAATCTTAAAAATCAGATATTGATTATAAAAAAATGTAGACCTTTATCAAAATTTGTATCTGAGAGAGGAAAGATATTGCCAAAAGCGTGTTACCGGAGCATCATCCGCTATGCAGCGTGAGCTTGCTAAAGCTATAAAGCAGTCAAGGGTGATGGCTTTGATGCCATACACCAAGGACTAAACGACAAAAGAGGCGATGCATGGGTGTGTTTGCGAATGTAGTCATAGAAATAGCGGTGATATTAATGCCGTTATTTGTAATAAAGAGAGGTGTTGAAGAAAAGAGACCTCCGCTGGAAATAGTGTACACAGCGATTATATCTACATTCGCATTGGTAGTTATTGTAGCGGTTTTGTTTTTGGGAAGCGGTAAGTTCAATGTGGATTCTTTGGTTACGCAGTATGCAGATGTCGTAAAGAATTCGAAAGGCAGTGATTCACTTAAGTTTTTTGCAAACGGAACGTTGGTAACCGCAACGGATCCTGAAGGAATTAATCTCTTCGTAAAGACATTGATATATGCATTGCCGGCAGCTATTTTAGGGATAATTACATTCTTAACGCTTATAGAATATCGCTTCATAAGAAATGTAGCGTTGAGAAGAGGAATAGATGTCCCTATGATGCCGAAGATAAGAGATTTTTCTCTTCCAAACGGCGCAACCATTACTGCAGGGATATTGCTGGCTCTCGTGTATATACTGCCTATGGCGGTAGAAGGCTTTAGTAAGGATATCGAATTTGTAGTGGTACCGCTTATAAAGACAGCATTTGCGTTCCAAGGCGCCGGACTTGCGATAAGAGTACTTGCAAGAGATCCCGATAGAGAAAAACTTGCAAATCGCAGTGCTGGTTATGATCATACCACGGTTGGAGTTTGCATATTGGCGTTTATCGGACTTTTTAGACGGAGCGTTTGGTATTAAAGATAGGATGAGAAAAAAGGAAGATAGTTTTTAAAAATAATGAAAGGAGAGCGTTCTGCGCAACAAGAGGTATGAAGGTTATATTGAAAGAAGACGTCGAGGCACAGGGCATGAAGGTGATGTGGTAGAGGTAAAGGACGGTTTTGCAAGACATAAGCTGATTCCGTCAAAACTTGCTAAAAAGCTACAGAAAATAACATCAAGATATTGCAGGAGCAAACTCGCTGAAGTCGAGAGAAGGCTAAGGAGAAAAAGGGATAACGCGACTGCACTGCAGAAAAAGATTGGGAGCACTTTGAGGTGTTGCTGTGAGGCTGAAGCCGGTGAAAAGGGAAGGCTGTTCGGTGTCGTTACAAATGTTGATATTGCAAAAACTATTGGAAGACCATGACATAGACATAGATAGGAGAGACATCGTTATCTCCGTGCCTATCAAGGTTCTTGGAGATACCGTCGTAACGGTAAAGCTTTATAAGAAGTATCGGCGGATCTCACAGGTGAAAATTGTAAGAAAGGGTGAAGAAATTCCTGAGCCTCAAAAAGAGGAAGGAGTGTAGTCTCTGCCGAGGCAAAAGTTGAAGCTGAAACTGAGGCGGAGACCGAGAAGTAAAAATACCTGCTTTGTTAAAATTAGTTTATATCCCTTCCCTAAAATGAAGGGTGATGTATTTTAAAGCTAGGGGAGCAGTAGCTGAGAAGTGGCAAGGCCACGACCCTCATACCCTGAACCGGATAATGCCGGCGTAGGGAAGCTATAATAGGTATTTACCTATATCTCCTCTTACATTGTTAGGAGGTTTTATTATGTTTAATCAAATTCTTAAGATTTCGCTGGAAAACGTGCTTACGAGTACAGGCGGCAAAATTCTCATTGCTGCGCTTGTGATTCTTTGCTTTCTGGTCATTGTAAAGATCAGCAAGGCGCCAAAGGATAACAATGCCAAGACAATGGCCGTGTGCGGATTATTACTTGCTACGGCAATTGTGCTTGGAGAACTCAGACTCTTTAAGATGCCGCTCGGCGGGAGCGTCACACCTGCAAGCATGCTTCCTGTAATACTCGCAGGGTATTTCTATGGATCACGTCAGGGCATCTTGCTCGGTTCATCTGCCGGAATATTCAAGTTACTGCTTGGAGGAGCTACCATCCTTAATCCGTTTCAGGTGGTGCTCGATTATGTTGCCGCGAAGGGAATCATAGGTGCATCGGGATTTTTCAAAGATAAAAAGCATGGCCTGATAATAGGTGGATTTGTAGGGATTCTCGGAAGATACATAGTGGCTGTAATATCTGGGTATATATTTTTTGCGGAGTATGTACCGGCTCGATTTTCAGCATTCTGCCCTTGTGTGGTCGTTATACTACAATATACCTATCTCGGAGTGGACGGTGCAATCACCTTGGCAGTTCTAATTTTGTTTGAAAAGATTTGAAAAATTTCAGGAAGCTATTTAAAGTTGCACATTACTGCGAATCCAAAATAACCACTCGACAAGGGCACCGGCACATCTCCAGCGAACCGTGTGCTGTAGACAGGAAAAACGCCCCTCCTGCTATATAACGGAGAGGCGTTTTTCAAGGATGACGGTATGCCACCATTCTTTGGTACACCCAGGAGTCGAACCCCCAACCTCCGCATTCGTAGTGCGTTACTCTATCCAATTGAGCTATGGGTGCATGGATAACGTTTTTATATGATATCAGATAATAGGTATGCTTAGCAAGCTGTGCTATAATAATTTTGGTAATAATTTTTCTATGGAGGAGCGATGATAGGTAGTATTTACAGGCGGTGGTACAGGTGGACATGTGTATCCGGCACTGGCTATAGCTTCGGAATTTAAAAAGCGGGGCGATGAAGAAATTTTGTTTGTAGGTACCCAAAATGGAATGGAAGCACAAATTGTTCCAAGAGAAGGCTTTGATATAGAGTTTATAAAGGCCAGCGGCTTTTGATAGAGAATCTAAACTAAAGCTTCATAAAAAGCGGCATAAGGCTCATATTTTCACTGATAAGTGCTATAAAAATCTTAAGAGATTTCAAACCTGACATAGTGGTGGGAACGGGAGGATACGTTTCGGCATCGGTGCTCATGGCGGCGAATTTTTTGAAAATCCCAAACCCATATACACGAACAGAATGCAGTGCCTGGGCTGGTAAAACAGAAAACTTTCAAAGAAAAGCTAAAACAGCATTTTGCAGGGTTTGAGCGGCGCAAACTTCTTGGAAATAATGCGTATTATTGTGGAACCTGCAAGAGATGAATTTGGGCTCGTGCCTCAAAAGAAAAGGCGAGAAAAGAGCTTGATGTGGCGGCAGATGAGTTTGTGATTTTTGCTGTAGGCGGCAGTCAGGGCGCAAGAACCATCAATGAATTTTTACTGGGTGCGTTGAAAGATTTTGTAAAAAGAGATATCAGAATGGTCGTTTCTGCCGGACGAAAAAGTTTTGATGAAGTAGTGAGCAGAGCGGGAAAAATTTTGGATTGCACCTTTCGCATAGAAGGTGAAAACGGTTATATGAGCGCAGTGTGCGATAAAATCCATATTTCTGAGTACATCGAAAATATGCCTCTGTGCATGGCGGCATCAGATTTAGTGATAGCTCGAGGCGGAGCACTTACGGTGGCTGAGATATGCGCCTCATTTAAACCTGCTATATATGTGCCTTTTCCGTTTGCCGTAGGGAATCATCAGTATTACAATGCGAAGGCTGTAGCTGATGTGGGCGGAGGCATAATAATGGAAGAAAAAGATCTTACCGAGGAAAAAGTCATGTGCCTGATAGACGGTTTCTGCAAGGATCCGAAAGTACTTGAAGACATGGGCAAAAATGCGGGTAAGGCTGCGAGGCGAAATGATGCGAAGGATATTGTAGATGTTATAAAGCGCAGTGGGGCATCATAATGAGCAAAGCTATATATAAGACGGTGTATTCGAGGCTGAGTATGAATTTCTATGAGAAAAATCTAAATTTATAGCCAGAATAAAAGCCTGTAGAATCGATTGACCTTGCTAAGGATTTCATAGCGCAAATGAAAGTCTCGGTACTCAAGGCAACGCATAATGTTCCTGCATTTGTAGTAGGAACGAAAATGGAACATACCTGGGCGAGCGATGATGGAGAGCCGAGCTTATGTACAGGAAGACCCATGCTGAATTTACTGGTTAGTGAAGGATCACAAATGTTGTGGTGGTCACTACGAGATACTTTAGCGGCATAAAAGCTCGGTAAAGGCGGGTTTGTAGAGCTTACACGGCAGCTTGCAAGGGTGCGGTGAAAAGTTTGAAACACTCGCAGCTGCATCAGCATGATAAAATTAAAGTAATTGTTTCGCATAAGGATTATTCTCTTATTAGGGTATGCAGGGCCACTATACAGCATCATTAGTGAAGATTTTCGATAAGGTGTGTCGCGTTTTGGCAACGGATGAAGAAAAATTTTTGCAAGCTAAGGAAAAGATTGAAGACATGACATCCGGAGATGAATTTAGGAAAACGGCAGATTTATAGAATAAAATTAGGAGGAAATGATGGCGCAGCTTTATTATAGATACAGTACAATGAATGCGGTAAAGTCTACAGAGCGAGTAAAAGGTGTGCATAACTATGAAGAGAGAGGAAAATGTTCTTTGTCTGATACCTGAGATTGCGTGTGATGACGGGGAAGCCTGTTATCAGTTCAAGGATCGGTATAAGTAGGGAAGCTCACATCGTTTTCTCAAAAGAGATAACATACTACCATGTTTGTTGATTTAAATGCTAATGAAAAGATAGATTGTGTGCTTGTCGATGAGTGCCAGTTTTTGACTAAAACAAAAGTGTCGAACAGCTCGCAAATAGTGGACAGTTTCGATGTGCCCACATCTGCCACGGGTTATGACTTTAGAAAATCAGTTATTTGAAGGTGTACCATCTGCTTGTGTTTGCAGATAAGATAGAAGAGATAAAAACGATATGTTGGTGTGGAAGAAAGGCCACGATGGTGGCGAGAATATCCGAAGAAAAAGATCGTAAGGACGGGAGATCAAATCGGGCTTGACAAGGGAGAATATATATCCCTTTGCAGAAAGCATTATAATGACGGTACCATCTACGAACCGAAAAATTAACGGTGTAGCCGAAGATGAACATTTTTGAAACATAAACACCATTTCAAGGAGGGATCTATGTTTAGGAAGATGCGAAGGATACAAAGCAACAAATTACAGAGGATGAATCGTATTAGGATAAAAAGAAAATCCAGAGGTGTACTCTCCATGATAGGAGATGACGGTTATCCATATGGTATTCCGTTGAATCACTACTACAGCGAGGACGACGGGGTGTTGTATTTTCACTGCGCAAAAACGGGACATAAACTTGATGCTATCAAAACCTGCGACAAGGTGAGCTTTTGTGTTTACGATAAAGGCTACAGAAAAGAAGGTGAATGGGCCCTCAACATAAACAACGTGGTGATTTTTGGTGGGATGAAACTTGTAACTGATGAAGAGAAGACGAGGGAAATTTGTATCAACTTGCCGCAAATTTACAGATGATGAGGAATATTTAGAAAAAGAGCTTAAATATTCGCTTCCGAATGTGCAATGCTTGGAATTGATAGCCGAACATATTACGGGAAAGCTTGTGAATGAATCATAGGTGGCAGTGGAGGAAAATTGAAATAATAAATGCAAAAACAAAAATAATGCTTGCTAAGGCAGTATATTATCTAGTATAATGCTTAAGTCAGCGCAATTTTTACGCAGTGACACGGACCATTAGCTCAGTTGGTTAGAGCGCCCGGCTCATAACCGGTATGTCCGGGGTTCAAGTCCCTGATGGTCCACCAGTATGCCTAGATAGCTCAGTTGGTAGAGCAACGGACTGAAAATCCGTGTGTCCTTGGTTCGATTCCGAGTCTAGGCACCATTTGTTTTAACGGCCGTTCCGCTGAATATTACATCAAGAACGTCTATGGATGAGAGGAGAAGATCATGAATGTAATCGAGCTAGTTGAGAAGGATTATGAGCGAAGCGATATCCCGGAGTTTAGAGAAGGCGATACGGTAAGGGTTCATGTAAAAATCAAAGAAGGTAATAGAGAGAGGACGCAGGTTTTTGAAGGTTTTGTGTAAAAGATTCAAAACAGCGGGATTAATAAGACATTTACCGTAAGAAGAATTGCTTCAGGCGTAGGTGTTGAAAAGACTTTCCCTGTTTCATCTCCACTGCTTGAGAAGGTGGAAGTGGTGCAGAGAGGTCATGTGAGGAGAGCTAAGCTAAATTACATGAGAGAAAGAACCGGCAAGTCAGCTAAGATAAGACCAAGCAAAAGCAGAACGCATAAGAGTTCAAAAACTGTATATCAGCGTTTATAAAAAGCATATTTAAAAGGAGATTTTACTATAGGAGTGAATTTCAAATCCCGGCAGAGAAGCCGGGATTTTTAAGTATAACTATAAAGGGATTTACAGAGCTTGCCGATTTTACTATTAATTGGATAATGAAATTTGCAGACGGGCTTGCTTTGAATATATAATCTATATGCGATGTTAGGGTGGATGAATATAAGTTTAAAAGTGAGTACCACCATGATAGACATAGGAGTAGTGCAAGGGGAGGTGGATATGGGCTCTTTAGAGAAGCGCTAAACCTTTTAAAAAGCTGAGAAATTGCCATAAAAATTCACGAAGATGAAATCTATGATGCGCTCAAGAAGGATCTGGATAAGGATTATGGGGAATCTTGTTAACGGAGGTTCAGATCGTGATGAATGAGATAGGGTTTGCACTTAAGAATCTTAAAAAGTGGATGCGTCCTAAGCGAGACAAGGGCAACATCGAAATTTCCCATCAAAAATTACATATAGAGATGCTTTAGGGCATGTTTTTGATCATGGCTCTCATGGAATTACCCTTTCAATCTTACGCTAATGCCCTTGGTTGGTGCGATTTCCGGAGGAAATACGGTTGCTATAAAAATGTCGCAAAAATCGCCTCATACGGAAGAGGTAGTAAGAAGGATTATAGACGATACCTTCGCCCAGGGAGAAGTTGTCATTGTGCCTGCTGATTCGAATTTCCGTGATTTGATGAGGAAAAAGTTCGATTTGGTATTTTTTACCGGCAGTACTTCCGTAGGCAGGGATATCATGGCTGAAGCTTCAAAAACGCTTACTCCTGTGATACTGGAGCTTGGAGGCAAAAGCCCATGCTATATAAATAAGACTGCAGATATAAACCTGGCAGCGAAGAGAATCGCTTGGGGAAAACTATTAAATAGCGGACAAACCTGTATAGCGCCGGACTATGTCTTGGTGGATGAAGAGGTGGAGCCGCAGTTTATAGGTGCTTTATCGAAAGAATTTAAGAAAAATACCGGTGCCATGGGGAAACCTGAAGGCTTGATGAAAGTCATAAATGAGGAGGCTTTCGATAGAATAGTTTCGTATACCGAAGAAACAGGTTCTGTAATAGGTGGCAGATACAATAGAGATGAACTTTCTATAGAGCCTACAATCATTCGAAATGTGGCATTCGATTCACATGTGATGAACGAAGAAATCTTCGGTCCCGTTATGCCTATAATATGCGTAAAATATGGAGCCGAAGCGGAAACCTTCATAAAGAAGCTACCTACGCCACTTGCTTTGTATGTTTTTCTTCGGATTTGAAGGAAGGCTAAGGCTATGATGAAAAGACTTCATTTCGGAGGAGGCTGCACAAATGATGTGGTCATGCATATTGCAAACCACCATCTACCTTTTTGGAGGTGTGGGTGATAGCGGTATGGGGTGCTACCACGGAGAAGATAATTTTAAAGCGTTTACAAGGAAAAAATCTGTAGTTATATCTTCAGCACGGATTGATTTCCCGTTTAGATATTTTCCTCACGGGAGTATGAAGCTTAAATTCTTGAGGAAATTACTCGAGCATTGAAGAGCCTTAAGATGACATTTTCAACAAGGATTTATGAGGTAAATGTGGGTTAAAAATAGTATTTTTCCACGCACTTGATTATTTTAGGGAAGTGGAGCAATCAAAACGGCTGTAAAGCTTGACATCGCGTCTCATATAAAGGGTAAATACTAAGGTATCTTTAAATAAGATGAAAAAGATAGGGGCTTGGAGCCTGTTTTTGGTGTTTAGATTCATAGGTAAACAAGCGTTAGGAGGAAGAAAATGCGTGAAAAAGATAACATTAGCATGCGAAGTTTGCAAACAAAGAAATTACGATACTATGAAAAAGCATAATCCGGATAGAGTTGAGTTTAAGAAATATTGCCAAATTCTGCAAGACGCATACTCTTCATAGGAAACAAAAAGTAATTTGTTTTCCGAGTTTGGAAAATATTAGGATTAAAGGAGATACTATGGCAAAGTATAATAAGAGCAGCGTTAAGAAAGCAAATGTTGATTCCGCTTCAAGGGCAGCGATGGCAATGGGCTCTCAGTCTAAGAAGGAAAAGCTTTCTAAAGGAATACTAAGGGTGTAAAGCTTTGAAATGAAGAAGGTTGATGTGTCTACAAAGAAAGAGCTTAGGGTCATATACGACGTATGTATTGGTTACGTACGCATTCTTCACTTTGCTTTTTTATGCTGCAGATACAGGGATTTTATTCGGAATGAAAAAGCTTCTGGGTATAGATTTATAAAAGAGGTATGTCAATGAGTGAGGATAAAATCAAGGACAAACAGGCAGATGTTACGCAGATACAGTCTGCATCCGAATACGATGACCTTACCATAGATAACGTGGCGAGGTGGTACGTAGTGCACACCTATTCAGGTCATGAGCAGAAGGTAAAGGATAACATTCTGAAAATAGTTGAAAGCCGTGGTATGGGAGACCTTATCTTAAAGATCAATATACCTACGGAAGAAAAGGTGGAAATAAAGAACGGACAGCGAAAGAGTAGGAAGGTAAAGCAGTTTATCGGTTATATACTGATTAAGATGAAGGTTACAAATGGGTCTTGGTATGTTGTAAGAAATACGCAGGGTGTGACCGGATTTGTAGGGCAAGGGAAAAAACCGGTTCCACTTACGGCAGAAGAAGTGAGAAGGCTTGGAATAGAAAAGGTAATCGTAAATCTTAAAATAAAACCGGGCGATACCATAAAGGTAATAAACGGACCTTTCGAAGGTCATAACGGTGAAGTCATAGAGGTTGATGAAGAGCATGAGACGTTACGAGCTAAAATATTCATGTTCGGAAGGGAAACACCGGTGGATCTTGAATACGAACAGATAGATAAGCTTTAAATACGGTAACTGATGCTGAGAAGCATTTGGTATAGATGGAGTTAATTAGATGGTAAGAAAGGAGATGAGAACGTGGCTAAGGCAATAGAAGGATATATAAAACCTGGAATTCCGGCGGGTGGAGCTACTCCGGCGCAACCGGTAGGACCGGCTTTGGGTCAGCATGGTATTAACATCATGGACTTTTGTAAGCAGTTTAATGCGCAGACACAGGACAAAAACGGCGTTATAATTCCGGTAGTCATTACAGTGTATAATGATAAGTCATTTACATTTGTGTAAGACACCACCTGCGGCAGTGCTCATTAAAAGGCGGCAGGGTCTTAGTAGGCGTCAGGCGAACCTAATAAAAATAAGGTTGGCACCATAACAACGGCGCAGGAGGCGAGATTGCAGAAACTAAGATGCAAGACCTTAATGCGGCTAACATAGAAGCAGCTACAGAAATGATAAAAAGGTACTGCACGAAGCATGGGAATAGTTGTAGAAGATTAGTGGAAGAATTTGAAATTCGTTAGTACCACAGAGGAGGAATGATGGCGAAGAGAGGAAAGACGTATAACAAGGCTTTAGAAAACATCGATAAGCTGAAATTATACGAAGCTGAAGAAGCTATGAAACTTGCAGTGGATACTGCAAGAGCAAAATTTGATGAGACGATAGAAGTGCACGTAAGATTGGGCGTAGACGGACGTCATGCGGATCAGCAGGTCAGAGGAGCATTGGTTCTCCCGAACGGAACGGGAAAAACAGCCAGAGTATTGGTGTTTGCCAAGGGAGCGAAGGAAGCTGAAGCTAAGGAGGCAAATGCGGACTACGTAGGAGGAGATGAGCTGGCCGATAAAATTCAAAAAGAAAATTGGTTTGATTTTGATGTCGTTATAGCTACTCCGGATATGATGGGCACTGTAGGTAAGCTCGGTAAAGTATTGGGACCTAAGGGTCTTATGCCGAATCCGAAATCAGGAACTGTAACAATGGATGTTGCAAAGGCTGTTGAAGATATCAAAGCCGGTAAGGTGGAATACAGGCTTGATAAAAATAACATCGTACATACGCTTATCGGGAAGAAATCTTTTGGTAAGGATAAGCTCATGGAAAACTTTTCGGCTCTTATGGATGCTATCATCAAAGCAAAGCCACAATCATCTAAAGGTAAATATATTAAGAGCATAACGGTTGCTACTACTATGGGTCCCGGAATTAAAATAAACCCGCAGTTACAGCAGTCTGAAGAAAAATAGATACTAATCTGCATATTGCAGTAGTATATAAATATTAACCGTAGACAGCAGGAGCGTACAGCTTAAAAATACTATCCTGCCGAGGTGCGTGATATACCCCTTGATCTACACATTACAAATAGACAGGGGTTTTCGTACCGAATGTAAAACACAGAAAGGAGAAAGGTATGCCGTTAACTAAAGAACAAAAGCAAAAGCAGATTTCCGATATCAAAGACAAGTTCAGTAGAGCCAAGGCTGCAGTGGTTGTTGATTACATGGGAATTACTGTTTCCGAGGCCGATGCCATGAGAAAAGAGCTTAGAGAGCGGAAGTTGACTATTCAGTGTTTAAAAACACCCTTGTAAAAGAAGCGCTTAAAGATACTGATTTCAGCGAAATGTTCGACTATCTTAAAGGTTCCAGCGCATTTGCAATAAGCTATGAAGATCCTACATCGCCTGCCAGAATAATAGGTAATACTATTAAGCAGATCGAAAAGATGTCACTAAAATGTGGATTTATCGAAGGATCGTTCTTTGATAGTGAAGGAATTAAGCAGATGGCAGCGCTTCCGTCTAAGGAAGAACTCATCGCTAAGTTGATCGAGGCATGAATGCTCCTCTTACAAACCTTGTAGGAGTTCTCGGACAGGTAAGCGAAAAAGTGGAAGATGCTAAACCTGAAGCGAGTGAAGAACCGGCAAAGGCTGAAGTGAATGAAGAAGCACCTGCAGAAAAAGTTGCTGAGAGTGAAACAGCCGGTGAAGGTGAAGAAGCTAAAGAAGATGAGGCAGAATAGTGTTAAGAGTAAGTATATAGAAAGGAATGCAAAATGGATAAGAAGAAATTTTAGAAGCTGTAAAAGCTATGAACGTTCTTGAAGTAAAAGAACTGGTAGAGATGTTTGAGGAAGAATTTGGAGTATCTGCAGCGGCAGTAGCGGTAGCGGCTCCAGGCGCAGCAGCTGATGCCGGCGATGATAAGAGCGAGTATGATGTAGTGCTTGCAGAAGTCGGTGGAGAGAAGATCAAGGTAATCAAAGCAATCAGAGAGATTACAGGACTTGGACTTAAGGAAGCTAAGGAAATGGTAGACGGAGCTCCGGGAACCGTAAAAGAAGCGGTAGCCAAGGAAGAAGCTGAAAACTATGAAGAAGACCTTGGAAGAAGTTGGCGCAAGGTAGAATTGAAGTAATAAATTTATTACAGCTGTACGAAAATTTCAGGCAGATATCTGTCTGAAATTTTCTTTTTAGCAAGATGTCAAGGAAATAATATGTTCATAGATAGAGCCAAGATAAAACTCAGATCCGGCGATGGAGGAAATGGAGCGGTAACATTCAGGCATGCTCCGTATGTACCTATGGGAGGACCGGATGGTGGCGATGGCGGTGATGGTGGGAATATTATTTTCTTAGCAGATGAAGGTCTGTCCACCCTAATGGATTTTAAATACAAGAAGAACTATGTTGCAGATAACGGAGAAAACGGAAGACGCCGAAAGCAATATGGTAAAAGGGCGAGGATCTTGTAATTCAGTACCTATAGGTACCGTAGTCATAGATGACGCTACAGGAAGACCTATGGCAGACTTGGTAAGGCATAATCAGAAAGTTTTACTGCTTAGAGGTGGAAAAGGCGGCAAGGGTAATGTGCATTTCAAAAATTCGGTAAGGCAGGCTCAAATTTCGGCATTGCAGGTGGCAGCGGAATGGAAGTTACCGTGATTCTGAGCCTTAAGATGATAGCGGATGTCGGACTTGTGGGCTTTCCCAATGCCGGAAAATCCACATTTTTAAGTGTTACCACAAGCGCAAAACCTAAGATCGGAAACTATGATTTCACAACTATAGCCCCAAACCTCGGCGTAGCGAGTGTTTACGGAGAGACTTCACGATAGCGGATATAGCAGGCATAATAAAAGGTGCATCAGAGGGCGCAGGAATGGGTGATGCCTTTTTAAAAACATATCGAAAGAACGAGAATACTGCTTCATTTGATAGAGGCATCCAATCCCGAGAGAGACCTTTATGAAGCGTACCTTACGATAAATCATGAACTTGGTGCGTTCAATCCCAAGCTTTTGAAAAAAGAACAGATAGTGGTTGTGACAAAAAATGGACCTGCTGGATCTTACAAAGGAAAAAATCCGTAAAGAGGCTATGGATGCAGGGTTTTTCAGAAGATGAGGCGGATAAAAAATATTTAAGGAAGAGGCACCTTTAGAGTGGGCATATTTTTCATTTATTGAAAAGATGAAGGAATTTGACGTTAAAGTGTTTGAAGTTTCTTCCGTAAAGAACGAAGGTGTTCAGGAAGTACTTAAATATTTGCTTGAAAGGCTTTCCAATATAGAAAAGGAACCTCTCGTTACTGCAGATGAACTATATGATCCGGGTCTTACCAAGAGCAAGGATGAATATGAAAAAAGATTGATATCGAAAAGAAGGTAGGGTATATGTACTTAGCGGAGAAAAATTGTACAAAATATTTGATTCCACGAACTTTAACGACATGGGATCTATAAGATACCCTATATAATCATATGAGAAGACCGGAGCCATAAAGGCTATGAAGGAGATGGGTTTAAGCGATGGAATATCGTTAAAATAAAAGATTATGAATTCGATTTTTGATGAGGAGAATACCGATGATTGATGATAAGGAAATAAAGCGTATAAATGAGCTTGCAAAAAAGCCAAAGGCGGAAGGGCTTGAGGATCATGAAAAAAATAGAGCAGCAAAAACTTCGTAAAAATACATAGCTGCGGTAAAGAAAAATGTTAAGAGTCATCTTTCGAAGATCAAAAATAATAGATTGAGGTGTGTTTAATTTGCTAATATATAAGGTATAAAACAGATGGACATCTGAGGGTGTATTTAAGGAGGAAATAATGAGGAGCGTTTATCTTGATTACTCAGCTACAACGCCTGTAAAACAAGAAGTAATAGATGCGATGGTTCCATATTTTACTAGAGGTTTATGGTAATCCGTCCAGTTTATATTCGCAGGGGCTCGTGGTTAGGGAAGCAGTGCTTAAGGCACGAAAACAGGTTGCAGACCTTATAGGAGCAGACCCGAATGAAATCTTTTTCACATCCGGTGGAACGGAGGCGGATAATTGGGTCATGTTCGAAGTGGCTGAAAAGCTTAGGATAAGGGAAAACATATAATTACATCCAAAGATAGAGCACCATGCGATACTTCACAGTGCTCAGACGCTGGAAAAGCGAGGATTTGACATACGTACCTGGATGTGGACGAGAAGGGTTTCATAAAGCCCGAAGATCTTAAAAAAGCTATAAAGGATGATACCATATTGGTATCGTTCATGACGGTTAATAACGAAGTAGGTACCTTGGAGCCTATAAAGGAGCTTGCGGCGATTGCACATGAGCATAAGGTGTTATTTCATACGGATGCCGTGCAGGCGGTAGGTAACATAGAGATAGATGTAAAGGATCTCAGAGTGGATTATCTTTCAGCTTCCGCCCATAAGATCTATGGGCCTAAGGGAATCAGAGCTCTTTACATGAAAAAGGGAAAGACATTAGGCGCATATCTTCATGGCGGAGCACAGGAAAAGAAGAAGAGGGCAGGTACTGAGAACATACCGGGAATAGTAGGTTTTGGTAAGGCTGCGGAGCTTGCAAAGGAGAATTTAAGTGCTCATAGGGAGCATTCCATGAAGCTTCGTGATCATCTCGTAAGACGTGTTATGAAAGAAATCTGAACACATTCTTCAACGGGCCCGATATAGAAGACGAAAACGAGAGAATGTTGAGGCATCCCGGCAATGCAAACTTTATTTTTGAGTATATAGAGGGCGAATCCATGTTATTGATGCTTGATGACAAGGGAATAGCGGTATCTACGGGTTCTGCATGTTCTTCCGAATCGCTGGTGCCTTCGCATGTACTTGCGGCTATGGAATGCCTTCTGAAATTATTCACGGAACGCTTCGTATGACGGTCGGTGATTTCACTACCATGGAAGATGTGGACTATGCAGTTGATGAGCTTAAAAAAGTTGTGTCAAAGCTTAGAGATTGGTCTTCCGTATCTGAAGAGAAAGGTTGGTAATAAAATGGGACTATATAATGATAAGGTGATGAACGAATTCATGCATCCTAAAAATGTCGGTGAGATAGAGAATCCTGACGGCATAGGAACGTATGGAAGTCCGGTTTGCGGCGATATGATGCAGATAACCATAAAGGTGGATGAAAACGATATCATCACTGATGCCAAATTCAAGACGTTTGGTTGCGGTTCTGCGATAGCATCTTCAAGTGTTGCTACGAAACATGATGATAGGAAAGTCTGTAGAAGAAGCGCTTGCGATTACAAATAATCAGATCGTAAAGGAGCTCGGGGGGCTTCCGGCTATAAAGATACATTGTTCCGTGCTTGCAGACCATGCAATTAAATCCGCCATATATGATTATGCGAAAAAACACGGCAAAACGTATAAGGGACTTGAAGGATATGATCCTAATGCAGAGGAAGAGGATCATCACGATATACCTGAAGAAGTGTAGATAGGTATTGGCTCTCCGGGGTTGAACATTGCAAGATAGTGTATATTATGGATAGGTTAGGCGATAAGACAAAGGTGGCAGTAGGTTTTAGTGGCGGTGTAGATAGTACCGTCGCTTGCTTATTACTTAAGGAAAAAGGATATGACGTCCATCCCGTTTACCTTCGAATGGGAGAAGCGGAAGACATTAGCGAGCTTAAAAAAATAGCAAATGACATCGGACTTGAGTTAAAAGTTCTTGACCTTACGGATAGATTCAACAATTCTGTTGTAGATAATTTTAAGAAGGCATATATGAATGGCATGACCCCTAATCCATGCATAGTTTGTAATCCTCTTGTGAAGTTTAGGGGATTGATGGACTTTGCTGACGATAACGGAATTGACTTAATTGCTACGGGGCATTATGCAAGAATCGTCAAAAACGGCGATAACCCTGTACTTTGCAGAGGTAGAAATGCCCAAAAAGATCAATCATATATGTTGTATGGGCTCGATTCAAATGTGTTTGAGAGGCTGATTTTACCGCTCGGAGAATATGGAAACAAAGAAGATATAAGGAATATCTTAAGGACGAACGAGATTATAAACAGCGAAAAATCGGATAGTCAGGAAATATGTTTTTTAAAGCAGGATGAGAGCTATAAAAAGGTTTTTCCTGAAAGAGAAGGAGAATTTGTAGATGCTGAGGGTAATATCCTAGGAAGGCATAGGGGCATTCATAACTTTACCGTTGGGCAGAGAAAGGGGCTCGGCATCACCTTTTCAAAGCCGATGTATGTGTTAGGTATAGCTGCCTCTACAAACAGGGTGATGCTCGGTAGCGAAGAAGAATTATATAAGGAAAGAGCCACAATAACCGACGTGAAATATTTAGGTAATGATATTTCAAAGTGCATCGATGATGCGCATAAAGGTTTATACAGGGCCAAGGTAAGGTATTCAAGTGCAGAATATGAGATTAAAGAAATAAATTTAAAAGGCTCTGACCTTGAAATCGTGTTTAACGAACCTGTAAGGGCTATTGCGCCGGGACAGTCTTTAGTTGTGTACTGCAGAGATGTAGTGATTTTGGGTGGAATCATAGTGGGCTGATAATTAGAAGCCGAAGCTTTATGGTGTTATCGCGGTAAATCGTGATTTTGTCGCAATTAAAATGTTACGTTAAAACGCACATGCTTGTTTGAAAGAATGTTTATAAAACTCCTTTTTAAAACACGTGTAACATATGTCTTGACAATTAAGAAAGAACACGTATCACATATGTTCGATTATATTGAATATTGGATTTAAATAAATCGATGAAAAAATTGACAAGGACGTTTAATTGTGATATCATGAGCTAGTCGTAGTTTGGAGGAAACTATATGAAATTTTCTAATTTTTATTACTATTACTACGCAGTGAATTAGCGGTCGGGTTACCCCGGGCGCAGTTGCTCGTGGGTGATAGAATATAAGCTTTTCAAAATCCCCGGGTAACTGGGATTTTTCTATTATAAGGAGGGAAAGATGAAGGATGTTGTTTTAAGTGATGGAAGGAAGTTGCCGCCAGAGGTTGCACAAGGTGAAAATAGTACAAAAAAGCTAATTTGCCGAGCGCTGAAGACAGAAAGAAAAACATGGAAGAAGCGGGATTCAATACCTTTCTTCTTAAAAACCGAGATGTATTTTTGGATATGCTTACAGACAGCGGAGTGAATGCTATGTCTGATTTGCAGCAGGCGGCTATGCTTACGGCTGATGACAGCTATGCAGGTTCTGAAACATTTTACAGACTGCGTGATACTTTAGAGGACATATTCGGTACCAAGTATTTCCTCCCGGCGCATCAAGGAAGGGCGTGCGAAAATATACTTGCATCGGTGTTTGTCTCAAAGGGACAGTGCGTTCCTATGAACTACCACTTTACCACCACCAAGGCACATATTACGAGGCTTGGAGGCGAGGTTATTGAGATTCCTACAGAAGAGGCGTATAAGATTACGAGGCGATGCCGGATTTAAAGGAAACATGGATATTGATAAACTTAAAGCGGTAATAGATGAAAAGGGCAAGGAAAAGATTGCTTTTGTAAGGATGGAGGCAGGCACGAACCTGATAGGCGGTCAGCCTTTCAGCTTAGATAACTTAAGGAAGGTAAGCGAAGTTACCAAGGCAGCCGGTGTGCTTTTGGTGCTTGATGCGAGTCTCTTAGGGAGATAACCTTCATTTCTTAAAAACAAAGAGAAGATATTTGTAAAAATATGGAGATAAAGGATATAATGAAAGAGCTGGCAGATCACAGCGATATAGTTTACTTTTTCGGCAAGGAAGCTTGGTGCTGCAAGAGGCGGAGCTATAATCACGAGCAATGAAGGACTGTTTGAAAGAATGAAGCCGTTGGTTCCACTGTTTGAAGGATTCTTAACGTACGGCGGAATGTCCGTTAAGGAGATGGAAGCTATAAATCAAGGTCTTAAGGAAACTTTGGATGAGGATAACATTTCTCAAGGCCCGCAGTTTATAGAGTTCATGACACAAAAGCTTATAGAAAAAGGGGTGCCCGTAGTAACGCCTGCAGGAGGGCTCGGATGTCATGGATGCTCTTAAATTTCTGCCGAACGTACCTCAAAAATGAATATACGGCAGGTGCGCTTGCGGCAGCGATTTACATAATTTCAGGTGTTAGAGGAATGGAAAGGGGCACGTTGTCAGAGCAGAGGGATAAGGATGGCAACGAGCCGTTGGCGGATATGGAGCTTGTGAGGCTGGCGCTGCCGAGGCGTGTGTTTACAATGTCTCAGGTACTATACGCTGTTGATAGGATTGCTTGGCTGTTTGAAAACAGATTTGATAGGCGGGCTTGAATGGAAGAAGGAACCTGAAATATTGAGGTTTTTCTTTGGACATCTACAGCCGAAATCAGATTGACCAGAATAAGCTGGTGAAAAATTTAAGGAAGATTTTGAGAGGAACTTTAGGAGAAGATTATGAGTAACTTTAAGGCGAGCGACGGATGTGAGATTTTTTACGATGTGAAGGGAACCGGAGAGCCGTTGGTATTTGTACATGGATGGTCTGCAAACAGCGATATTTTCGCACACCAGGTAGAGCATTTCAGCAAGTCGTACAGGGTGGTTGTTTACGATCTTAGAGGTCATGGCAGGGTCCGATGGGAGGAGCGAGATTACAGAGCATAATATGACTATGGAGAGAAACGCGACGGATCTTTTAGAGACTTATGGATCATCTGAAAATTGATAAGGCACATGTATGTGGTTGGTCTATGGGAACGAGCATATTGCTTTGTTTTATAAAGTTATTCAAAACGTCAAGGCTTTTAAGCGCAGGCTTTATAGATATGACACCGAGGCTTTTAAATGATGAGTCTTGGGATATGGGAGACTTCGATGCCCTCGGTAATTTAGAATTTGCGCAGCTTATCGCAACCGACTGGGAGACTGCATCTTCCGAGGCACTACCTGAATTATTTTGCACGGGATAGAAATCCAAACGATGAAAATGTCATCAAGGTGAGAGACATGATGAAGAATAACATCCCGCATGTAATGTCATCCATGTGGATGGCAATGGCGCTGGGAGACTATAGGGATGTGTTGCCTGCTATAGACGTACCGGCGTTTTTGCCCTATAGCAATGGCGGAGATATGTACAATAGAAAGCATGGGGAATATATGCACGAAAACATCAAAAACTCAACGTTGGTAATCTTTGAAGATTGCGGGCATTCTCTTTTCTTAGAAGACCCTATAAAATTTAATGCAGAATATGAAAACTTCCTAAATCAATGATGCCAGTGTATTGCATAAGAAGTACTCCTTGACAAAGCTCTATGATTATTTTGCAAACTCAGCAAGTAAGAATTCTACCGAATCTCTGGATAAACACCGAAACCGAGTACTCAAGATAAGGAGTATTATTAAAAAAACATAACGGCTGGGAAGAACTTAAGGATGTTGCTGCAGGTAGGGAAGAAATAGAAGATGCTTTTAAGGTAATTTTAGATATTATTTTTACTAAAAATGTTGTTTACATGAGTAAGATATGCTTTGAACGATTTGAGTATATGATTTACTTGACGACTTATATGTACCATCTTTGCTGAATTTATAATATTCAGTGGAGATGGTCATTTTGTGCAGGGCAAATGACAAGCAAATTGCAATTTGAATAGTGGTATCTTATAATTAATGATGGTTTATGGCAATATATAAAGATATCGTTGGAGGTAGTATGGATAAAAATCTGGATAAGCATTATGACCCGAAGAAGTTTGAAAATAGGGATTTATAAGGCATGGATGGATGCCGATGCATTTAAAGCTAAGGTAGATACAAAGAAGCAAACCATTCACGGTAGTGATGCCGCCTCCAAAATATTACAGGCGTCCTTCATATGGGACACGCTCTGGATCAATCTCTTCAAGATGCCATAATAAGGTATAAGAGGATGAGAGGCTTTGAGGCGCTTTGGATACCGGGTACAGACCATGCGAGCATTGCAACGGAAGTTAAGATATTAAATGAAGTGAAGGAAGAAGGGCTTAGCAAGGAGGAGCTTGGAAGAGAGCGTTTTTTAGAACGTGCATGGCAGTGGAATGAAAGATACGGAAATAAAATTGTAGAGCAGTGCAAAAAGCTTGGAGTGAGCGCAGATTGGAGCAGGAAGCGCTTTACAATGGATGAGGTGTGCAGCAAAGCCGTGAAGGAATACTTTGTTCATTTATATGAAAAAGGCTATATCTATAAGGGAAAGAAGATAATTAATTACTGCCCCGTATGCAGAACTTCTCTATCTGACGCTGAGGTAGAGCATGAAGAAAAAAACGGTAAGTACTGGTATTTCAGATATGATGCGGCGGATGGCGATGATTCCATAATAATTGCAACCCAGCAGACCCGAGACGATGTTCGGAGATGTTGCGATTGCCGTAAAGCCCTGATGATGACAGATACAGGGACAGGATAGGGCAAGGAATACGTACTGCCTGTGGTAGGGCGAAAGATTCCTCTTATAGCGGATGAGTATCCGGATCCCGAAAAAGGCTCGGGTGCGGTTAAGATTACACCGGGGAATGATCCTAATGACTTTGAAGTTGGAAAGAGGCATGACCTTGAAATAATAGAGTGTATAAATGAAGACGCAACCATGACAGAGGCCTGCCTTGAATACGTAGGGCTTGATAGATACGAATGTAGAAAAAGGTGGGTTAAGAGGCTTGATGATGAAGGCTATCTTGTAGAAACCGAGGATATGAACATTTCGGCGGGTGAGTGCTACAGGTGTCATAACACGGTGGAGCCCTAATATCGGAACAGTGGTTTGTCAAGATGAAGGATCTTGCAAAACCTGCGCTTGATGCCGCTAAGAGCGGTAAACTCAAACATATCCCGAAAAAGTATGAAAAGACGTATTTAGAATGGCTTGAAAATATCAGAGATTGGTGTATATCCCGTCAGCTGTGGTGGGACATAGAATACCTGCATACACCTGCACAGAATGCGGTGAGCTCGTAGTGTCCAAGGAAGAAGTATGTGAATGCCCCTCTTGCAAGGGCAAGGTAGTGCAGGATGAAGATGTACTTGATACTTGGTTTTCATCTGCTTTGTGGCCTCTATCTACGCTCGGATGGCCTGAAAAGTCGGAAGACTTCGATTATTTCTATCCTACAGAACGTGCTTGTAACAGGATACGATATAATCTTTTTTTGGGTTGTGAGGATGGTATTTACGGCTTTAGAGCTGGACGGCAGACTACCTTTCGATAATGTATATATCCACGGGCTTGTGAGGGATAAAGACGGCCAAAAGATGAGCAAGTCACTTGGAAACGGCATAGACCCTCTAAAGATTATAGATGAATACGGTGCGGATGCGTTGCGCTTCATGTTGCTTACGGGCATTTCAGCAGGCAGCGACATCGGGTATCAGGAGGAAAAGATCATAGCTGCGAGAAAATTTTTGCAAATAAGCTTTGGAACGCTGCGGAGGTTTATATTTATGAGCTTGGGGCAGATTGAGAACGAAAGGCATAGACATAAAAAAAATCGATGTAAAAAACGAGAAGTCGCTACTAGGTACTGAAGACAGGTGGATGATAGAAAGCATTCATAGAGCCATGGATTACATGAAAAACAACATGGATAAATATGAAATCGCATTGGCGGGGCAGAAGATATACGATTTGATATGGAATGAATATTGCGATTGGTATATAGAGGTTATCAAGGGCAGAATTTTTGGAAGCGATACGGCCGATAAGGCGGTGGCCATAAGTGTTGCAATCGAGTGCATGGAAACATGCTTAAATTGCTCCACCCGTTCATGCCATATATCACGGAAGAAATATGGAGCTACATACCCGAGCAGTTTAAAGAGGATGATGAGGATATGTTGGTTTCATCCGTTTGGGAGGATTATGAAGATATACGGGGAGGCGATGAAGCCACTCGAATATTTGCGCATGTAATGGAAATTACAAGGCTTATAAGAAATATGAAAAAGGATGCGGGAGTTCCGTATAAAAGGATGTTTTCAATCATCATAGATGCCGGTAAAAATGAAGATGCTATCAAAAAGCTAAAAGATACATAGAATCACTTAGCGGCACGAAGATAAATATGAGCGCACCGAGTGATGATTCAAATGCATGAAGGTGGTTTTGCGGACGGTGTAATTTATATGCCTTTAGATGAGCTCGTAGATAAAGAAGCGGAGCTTAAAAAGTTGGGTGCTGAGAAGAAGAGGCTTGAATCCGAGATAGCCAGGTGCAGCAACAAGTTGAATAACGACGGCTTTGTGAAAAAAGCACCTGAAGCTGTGGTGAATGCTGAAAAAGAGAAGTTGCAAACCTATCAAAAGGCTTTGGATGAGGTGCTGAGCCTGCTTTTCAGATATGTAGGGATCTTGTGTTTATGGGCAATGCAGTAGATAAAATAAAAAGCCTTGGACGGTTTGGCAGTAAGCTGGGTCTTGACAGGATGAACAGACTGATGGCAGAGCTCGGAGTTTCGTGTGCCGATTTTAAGATAATTCATGTGGCAGGTACAAACGGTAAGGGTTCTGTATGTACTATGCTCGATAAAATTTTAAGAGCACATGGCATTAAAACAGGCATGTATACATCGCCTTATCTTTCAAGTTATCGTGACAGTATAGCAGTGGACGGTAGGAGTATAAGCTGTGAAGACTTGGACAGGGTAGGCGAAACGGTGCTCGAAGCTGCGGATAAACTTCCAAAAGAGGATGGAGAGCTTGCGGTTACGGAATTCGAAGTTATTACGGGGCTCGCTCTATACTATTTTAAAGAGGTAGGGGCAGAATATGTGATCTTGGAAACAGGTCTTGGGGGAGCATTGGATTCCACAAACATAGCACCTGCAAAAGTGGCTGTAATAACATCTATAAGCTATGATCACATGGATGTACTGGGCGATTCATTGGCAGAAATTGCAAAAACAAGGCGGGAATAATAAAAGAAGGTGCAACTGCAGTTGTAAATGTGGATGAAGAAGAGGCATTGAGCGTAATAAAAAAATGAGGTCTGTAAAAACATGCTAATATAGTAAGGGCAGATGAAGCGGTAAAAATTAATTCAGTGGATTACAATAAGAAGTTCAGCTTAGTCGACATGAGTACAGCTTCGCAAAACTATGGAAGGATTAAGTTTTCACTGCTTGGAAAGCATCAGCTGAGTAACCTTAAGACGGTAATTGCGACAGTCGGTGAACTGAAATCTGCATTTGGATTTTGTGAAAGGCATGAAATCACTGTAGAGGCTCTCGGAGATGTGCACTTCAGCGGACGTTTTGAAGTATTTGAAGGTGATGCAGGCTGCGCCGATATAGTTTTAGACGGAGCGCACAATGTGGCGGGGATAGAGGCTCTAGAGCAAAATGTAAAACTTTACTACCCTAATGCAAAAATTCTTGCCGTTACATCCATGCTCGGAGATAAACAGGTTGATGAGATATTACACAGATTATGCAAGTTTTTCAAATGATGTTATATTTACAGAGATAAATAATGAAAGAAGGATATCAGCATATGAAATGCTTGAAATTGCAGAAGCAAAAGCGAGGGTAATACGGGGAATTACCAAGAAATCCCTGATACAGGCAAGGCTTTTACTCAAGCATATGACAGCAGAAGAAACTACGATCTGATACTTTTTACAGGATCACTGTATATGATGGGAGATATAAGGAGGAGGCTCCATGATGAAGGCGGCATTAATATATAATGAAAAATCCGGAAAAGGTGCAATTATAAGCCATTTGTCCGCACTTAAAAATAAATGTAAGGTGAAGGGAGTGGAGCTGGAGCTATATAAAAGCAGGTGATGAATCTTATGACTTTTTAAAAAATGAAGATTTGGAGCGCTATAAATTCATAGCTGTAGCCGGCGGTGACGGTTCCATAAATATAACCGTGAATCTTCTTAAAAAATTTGACAAATCGGTACCGATTGCGCTTCTTCCTTCAGGTACGGCAAACGATTTTGCATATGCACTCGGAATACCCGCAAACTATGACAGGGCAATGGATATAGCGCTTAAAGAAAGAAGGTGGAAGATAGATCTTCCGAGCGTAAACGGAAAATACTTCATAAACGTAGCAGCTATTGGAAATCTTATAGATTTAAGCCAAAAGACTCCACCACATCTTAAACAACGTTTTGGGATGCTCGCATACTATATGCAAGGGCTCAAAGAGCTTAAGAATATAAAGAGTTCAAGAGTGACCATAGAGACGAAAGATAGAACATATGAGGAAGAAATAGTGTTTCTTGTAGTTTTTAAATGGCAGAGGTGCTGGGAGGGATTCAGGGACTTAGTGAGGGACGCAAAGCTCGATGACGGGAAAGCTTGAGTGTGCTCGCATTTAAGAAGATGAACCTTGCAGAGCTTTTCTTTGCTTTTTCCGCCCTAAAGTTTAAAAGAGACATAAAATCCGATAAGATAATACATTTTCAAGGTAGTGAATTTACAATAAAATCAAGTGAACCTTTAGGTACGGACATAGACGGAGAGAAGGAGAAGATTTCCCTTTGGTATTTAAAACTGGCTATGAAAGCGTGGAGTTCATAGTGTCGACAGATTCTCGGGATGAGCCCAGGTAGCCGCAACGCTACATATGTTTGATTATCTTGGAGCCTTAGATGATGTGGCGCTGTATAAAGTTTTGCGTAGCCTTTAATAAAATAGTATAATAAACGGGTTATGGAGTGTATCGGTGAGGTGAAGTATGAGAGTGATCTTAGATGGAATGGGTGGAGATAATGCACCTTCAGCCATAGTGGAGGGTGCCGTCATGGCCGCCTCTAAATGTGATAAAGAGATAGTGATAGTGGGAGATGAAGCTGAGATTTCATCAAGCCTTAAAAAAACATGGATATAAAGGGAGATAGGATTTCTATTATAAATGCCGGCGAAGTAATAGAAAATGAAGAAAGCCCGGTACAGGCGGTTAGGAAGAAGAAGGATTCATCACTTGTAAAAGGGATAAGCGAGCTGCTTGATAATCCTGAGGACATATTCATATCTGCGGGCAGTACGGGAGCTCTTTTTGTTGGAGCGAGGCTGATACTTGGAAGAATCAGAGGAATAGACAGACCTGCCTTAGCCAGCGTATACCCCATACTCGAAAAGAAAAAGCATGCACTTATAGTGGATGCCGGAGCGAGTACGGATTGCAGGCCGAAGAATTTATTAGAGTATGCGGTGATGGGCATATATGTTAAAAATGTAATGGGTATTGATAATCCGAGGTAGGGCTGGTAAACGTAGGTACGGAAGAAGCCAAGGGCAGCATCCTTACGAAGTCTGCCTATGATCTTCTTCAAGATGCTGATCTTAATTTTGTGGGAAATGTAGAAGCTCGTGACGTTCCGAAGGGGGCTTGTGATGTAATAGTATGCGACGGCTTCGTTGGAAATGTCATACTAAAAGCTTACTGAAGGTCTTGGCTGGACTATATTAAAGCTTCTCAAGAATCTTTTTTATTCCGGAGTTAAAAATAAATTTGCAGGGCTAATGCTTAAAGGCGACCTTAAAAATATGAAGGATGAATTCGATTATTCAGAATACGGCGGAGCGCCCATAATAGGAGTGCGGGGAGCAGTGCTTAAAATACACAGCTCATCCGGTAGCAGAGCTGTCATGAATACCATCATAAAGGGAATACCGTTTGGCGAAAAAGCGGGTGGTTGAGAAAATAGAAAAGATATACTTAAATTGGATGAAGGAACATTATGAGCAATTTGGATGCTTTAGAAACTAAGATAAATTATAAATTTTTCAGATAGAAATCTTCTTATTACTGCACTTACCCATGTTTCAATGCTGGGTAAGGTACATAATATGGATAGGAAGAGTACAAATCAGCGGCTCGAATACCTGGGAGATGCCATATTATATCTTGTTATAGGAGAGCTTTTATTTATTAAAAGACCGGATTATGATGAAGGAATCTTACAAAGGCAAGATCTAATATAGTAAAATAATCACAGCTTGTCGGAAAATGGCGAAGAAGCTGGATCTTGGAAGGCATATCGAAATGGACAGTTCTACAGAAAAGCATATGGGAAGGCGGAAATGAAGCGATACTCGCAGATACCTTCGAAGCTCTCATGGGAGCCATATTTTTTGGATGCAGGGATATGAAAAACTCATGAGTTTATAAATAAGCTGTTTATTAAAAGAATTGAAGAAGCGGCAACGGGTGAGGCGAAGGCTGACTATAAAACACGGCTTCAGGAATGCGTGCATGCCTGTGGAATTACTAACTACTATATAAATATCTACACAATATCCGAAAAAGGTGACCAGCATTGCAAAACTTTCCGCATCGGTGCGTATTTAAATAACACCAAGCTTTCCGAAGGTGTCGGCAAAAACAAGAAGGAAGCTCAGCAGAATGCGGCAAGGCTTTTCTTTGAAAAATATGAAAAACGATGATAAACGCATAGACAAGAAGCTTTAAAAAGCATTGCTAGGAGGCGGCTCATGAGGCTTAAAAGTCTATCGATAAAGGGGGTTTAAATCCTTTGCAGACCCTGTGAAAATAGATTTCGATGAAGGGATCACCTGTATAGTAGGGCTAACGGCAGCGGAAAAGAGTAACGTAAGTGATGCCTTAAGATGGGTATTCGGTGAGCAAAGTGCAAGGACGCTAAGGGGTTACAAGATGGAGGATGTGATCTTTGCAGGTACTGAAAAGCGAAGAAAACAAGGCCTTGCCGAGGTTACGGTTGTAATAGATAATTCAGACAGGATGCTGGATATTGAATACAATGAAGTTGAAATAACGAGAAGATTGTTTAGATCCGGTGAGAGTGAACACAGGATAAACAGTAATAAATGCAGGTTGATGGACGTTAGAGACCTCATCGTGGATACGGGCGTTGGAGTAGACGGTTATTCAATCATAGGTCAGGGCAAGGTGGAAGAGCTTGTAAGCAACAGAAACGACGGTAGGCGTTCTATGATAGAAGAAGCCATCGGAATAGTAGCATATCGCGAAAAAAAGGGAGAAACCCTAAGAAAGATAGAAAAGGCAAGTCAAAATCTTGAGAGGGTAAACGATATCTTGATAGATATAGAAGGAAGGATAGGGCCTCTTAAGATAGAATCCGAAAAAGGCTGAGAAGTATAACGAGCTTTCAGGATTACGAAAAGACATAGATATGAATCTCATGTTGTAGCTGAAATAAGAAAGAGCGAAGGAAGGCATCTTAAGGCGGAAGAAGATGAAGGAATATAGAAAAGAGTTAAATGAAAAGAGAGCCTGCATAGACGAACTGAAATCTTCACAGAAGAGCAGATACGAGGAGATGAACGAGCTTAAGGTTAGTCTTTCAGATACGAAGAACAGCATACTTGAAATAACTCAAAAGATTTCAGATATTCAGAAAAAGAAATGAAGTCGATGATAAGGAAAGGATAAATTTAATAAGCAGGAAAGAGGCGGTCATAGCTGACATCGAAAGGGTAAAACGGATATAAACGAACTTAAGGATAAGGATGATAATTTGGCGGAGAGTATTTCCGCTTTAGGCGGCAAGCTCGCCTCTGCAAAGGAAGACTTTTAAAATTGGATGAAAAATAAATAAAAACACCGATGAAAGCGGAGCCTGCGGTATAGAACAAAGGTTAACCGAACTAAAAACAGAGTAGGGAGGAGCTTTCAAAGAAGATATCCAGAAAACGAAATAGACTCGGAAAAATATGCGGCGAAGATCAACTTTTTGACCGATAAAAAACAAAGTCTCGAAGAAGCTCTGGATAAGAATACGGCATACCTTGAGGAAGAAGAAAAAAGGCGTCAGGAGTCTCAAAGAAAAAGAAAAAGAACTCGCTTCTACACTCGATGGGCTAAAAGTACTTGAAACTGAGCTCTTAGCAGGAAAGCAAACCCTAATTGAAGAATCTAAAGAGGCTGAAGAAGCTCTTGAAAAGGCTGTGGCGAAGGAGCAAAGCATAGGGGCAAGGATAGAAGCGATTGAGGAACTTGAAAAGAGGGCAAAGAAGGATAGCGCATCGGAGGTTCTTTTCAATGCGGGAATCAAAGGATTAAAGGGAGAATTCAAAGATTATATAGGGGTGAAAGAGGATTATATTACGCCCATAGCGGCGGCGCTGAAACCATATGAAACGGCAATAGTGTGTGACGACAGTGCCGATGCAATAGATGGAATAAAATGGCTATCTCAAAATAAGGCGGGAAGAGCCGCCTTCATAACGTCAAAAACCTACGAGCGGTAGAAATTCCCATTCATTTCAGGGCGAAGACGGCTTTGAATGTACTGCAAAGTCCGTTGTAAACGTGGAAAAAGCGGATATGACAATCTATTAAGACTCTTTGAAGGGTTTATATTTTTCGGATGTAAAGAGCGCAGTAAAGGCATCTTCAAAGCTTAAGGCAGGCGAAGTTATCGTTACGATGGACGGAACGACGGTATCTCCCGCAGGTGCGATGACAGGCGGCAGCCGAGATGAAATAGAAAAGGGAGCTATTGCAAGGAAGAATCAGATATCAAGGCTAAAGGCGGGACTTGCCGATGCTATCAAGGATAAAGGCAAGAGTCTTATGAATAAGGAGGCCCATAGCCATAAAACTAAATGACTTGGAAGATGAAATTTTTAAATGCAAAAACAACAAGGATGATGCGGACAGGGCTTTGAAGGCGCTTGATATGGATAGCGATTACAGGGCGAAGGAAGAAAAAAGGCGTAGGGAAGAAAGCGAGAACGCAAAAGGAGAACTTGCGACTATCATGTCCGATATCGAAAATACAAAAGGTATTATTGAAGATGCAAAAAGAATATGGATAATGCAAATCAAGAGCTGGTAATGGTAGACGCAGAGCTTTCACAAATGAACGTATCCATGGAAGAAATCATGAAGATGCGAAGAGAAATGGAAGCTCTAAAGGAAGGGAAGAAAAACGAAATTGCATCGCTTGAAACGGAGGTTAAGTCACTTCATAGAGAAAGGGCTACCATGGCCATGGCAATAGGTAGAGAGATGAAGAGATAGCCATCAAGAATGAAAATTTAAAAACCATAGAGCAAAGGCTTTCAGAGTTTCGTGTGATAAAAACGATGATGGTGAACTTGCAAAACTAAATGATGAAAAAGGCGGAGCTTTATGAAAAGAGTGCCAAAATAAGCAAGCTTGAAGACGAACTTTCTAAGAAGAACAACGAGGTGCAGGCGGAGATAGAAAAAAACTACGCAAGCATCATGGATCTTGAGAAGAGAAAGGAACGACTTCTAAGCTCAAAACAAAGAAGTACAGCTCTGATACAAAGCATAAAAAACAGGATGTATTTAGACTATGATGTGCCTTTTGCAACCGTTAAGGAAAGGGAAGTGAAAGATGTAAATTACAAGGACGATAGGGCGAGGCTGGATGAATTAAATCGTAAAATAAAGCAGCTTGAGCCCGTAAACATGATGGCTATCGATGAATACAAAAAAGAAGGCGAAAGGTATGAATTTCTGTCGAGCCAAAGAGACGATATCACAGCTTCAATAGACGATCTTAAAAAGGTGTTAAAGGATGTGGATAATAGGATAAGAGATAAATTCAGCGAAGGTTTTAAGGTGGTACAGGAAAAATTTCAAAAAGCTTTTTTATGAGATGTTTGATGGAGGCAAGGCGGAGCTCATCCTGGCTGATGCAGATGATGTATTGGAATCGAATATAGATATTATTGCAGAGCCTCCGGGGAAAAGATTTAAGAACATAGGACTGCTATCGGGTGGTGAAAAAACACTTACGGCGCTCTGCCTGATGTTTTCCATATTGATGTTAAAACCGTCACCATTTTGTATTTTAGATGAGGTTGAGGCTGCGCTCGATGATGTGAATATAGAAAGGTTTGTGAGGCAGATAAAAACCTTCGATAATATTTTTGTTTACGATAATAACGCATCAAAAAGCCACCATGGAAAAGGCGGACAGCTTATATGGCGTTACGATGCCTGAAAGAGGGATATCAAGGTTTTATCCATAAGGCTTTCCGAGGCTTCTGAATATTTAGATAAGGAGAATGATAATGGCTAAGAGAGGATTTTTTTCAGGATTATCTGAAAGGCTCAGTGATATTATTTCATCGAAACCCGCCGTCGATGATGATATGCTTGAAGAGCTTACAGATGAGTTAATAATGGCGGATATCGGAGTGGATACTGCGGAAAGGATAATTGAACTTCTTAAAAGTTCCATTAAAGATGAAGGGCTGACAACGCCTGAAGAGGTTAAATATAAGCTTTCCAAGACGATAGAAAAGATAGTGGACGTTGAAGGAACCATGGATCTCAGCGGGAAGTCCGTGATACTAGTCATAGGTGTAAACGGAAGTGGTAAGACTACAGGCATAGCGAAGATGGCAAATGTATTCAAGCAGCATGATAAGAAGGTGCTTCTTGCAGCGGGAGATACATTCAGAGCGGCAGCCGACAAGCAACTTTCGCATTGGGCAGATGCGGTAGGGGTATCGGTGGTAAAGCATGATGAGGGAGCGGATCCTTCGGCGGTCGTATTTGATGCGATATCGGCTTCTAAGGCAAGAAACGTAGATACACTTATAGTGGATACTGCCGGCAGGCTTCAGAACAAGAAAAATCTCATGGATGAACTTAGCAAGATGAAACGAGTGGTGCAGCGGGAATATCCCGAGGCGAAGTTATATACGATGTTGGTGCTTGATGCAAACACGGGTAAGAATGCCCTTTCACAGGTTGAAAAGTTTAGTGAGGTCAGCGCAATAGATGGTATAATGCTTACTAAGATGGATGGCACCGCTAAGGGCGGAATAGTCGTGACCATAGCGGATGTCTATAAGATTCCCGTAATATATATGGGTATAGGCGAAAAGAAAGAAGATATATGTGAGTTTGATGCCAGAGAATTTTCTCGTGAAATACTCTAGCATGGTTGATTTTGTGTCTTGGAGTGATGATGAATAGGGTAACAGCAGCTATAATAGGAAGTCCGAATACGGGGAAATCCACATTTTTCAATAAACTCATAGGCAAGAAACTCTCCATAGTGCATGATGAGAGGGGCGTTACCAGAGATAGGATATACGGATATACGCAGTGGCGTAACCATGAGATACTTTTAATAGACACAGGCGGTATAGAGACCGATTCAAAAGACGAAATGATGACCAATATCAGGCAGCAGGCAGATGTTGCTATCGAACTCGCAGATGTAATCATATTTTTTAGTCGACGGAAAGGCCGGGCTTACATCGGGCGATAGAGAGATAGCCATGCTCTTGAAAAAGACACGAAAAAAGATATTGCTCGTGGTAAATAAAATTGATAATGCGGGGATTGAAAGCGCCGTGTTCGACTTTTATGAGCTTGGGTTTAATGATGTACAGGCGGTATCAGCCGCAAATATGCTGGGGCTTGGAGACGTCCTTGATTTTATAGTTGACAATGCACCTAAGGCGCAAACGACTTTGGATGAGGACATTTTAAGCGTAGCTGTAATCGGAAGACCGAATGCCAGGAAATCTTCTCTTCTTAATTATTTAGCATCGGAAAACAGGGCGATAGTTTCAGAAATGCAGGGAACGACAAGAGATTCCATAGATGAGGTGGTTATTTACAAGGGCGATAGGTACAATATAATAGATACGGCAGGAATAAGGCGAAAAAGCAAAATAGGAGATGCAGTAGAAAAGTTCAGTGTTATAAGAGCAATATCAGCGATAGAAAGATGCGATGTGTGCGTTCTGATGATAGATGCAAACATCGGTGTAAGCGAGCAAGATCAGCGGATAGCGGGGCTTGCGAAGGAAGCGGGAAAGGGTATAATAGTTGCTGTAAACATAAGTAGGTTCCATAAAAAGGCAACTTTCACGATGAAAACTTTATGAAAGAGAACTTGCCGAAAACCTTAAGTTCATATCGTATGCACCCGTAGTATTCATATCGGCCACTGGGGAATCCGCATAGATAATCTCATGTCGCTTGTAAAACGAGTAGCTGCCAAGTCAGAAAAAGCGTATAAAGACAAGCATCTTAAACAGCATGCTTGCGGATGCCATGTATAACAAAGAGCCTCCTTCAACCAAGGGGAAGAAAGCTAAGATATACTATGTTTCGCAGGTCGGTACGGAGCCTCCGCTGTTTGCGTTCAGCATAAATGATAAGGAGTTAATGAAGTTATCATATTCAAGATATCTTGAAAACAGGATAAGAGATACATTTGAATTTATAGGAAGTCCCATAAAATTCGTTTTTAGGGATAAGGAAGAAGGTGAAAAGTGAGTACATTCGTAATTTTAGTGATAGCGTCGTATTTGATGGGAAATATCAATCCTGCTACGATAATAGCAAGATTAAACGGCATAGATATAAAGAACGCCGGAAGCGGAAATCCGGGCACTACCAACGTTATGAGGACAATGGGTATGAAGCTTGCGGTGGTAACGCTCATAGTGGATATTTTAAAAGGTAGCATACCGGTGCTCGCAGGCTTTTACATATCGTCTGACTACATAAAGTCAACCGATATATCATCCATTTTAAATGCAACGGGAATGCAGGGTAATCAGCATGCTTTTGTTGCAGGGCGTGTATGCTTGCGGCCGTTATCGGGCATATATTCCCCGTGTTTCATGGATTTAAAGGCGGAAAGGGAATCGCTACAAGTATCGGAGCTGTTTATGTTCTTGACTTTCGAATGGGACTGCTTTATATAGTTGCCATTTTGCTTCCCGCTATGATTACGAGGAAGATGTCTGTGGGTTCTATATTTGCAGCCTGTTGTCTTCCTATAATGTTTTATATATAGAAGAGAAATATGGGTGCTGGCACTGATACTTGCGGTAATTATGATAATAAAGCATATCGGCAACATTAAAAAGACTTATAAAGGGCGAAGAGCCTAATATGTTGAATATAAGATAGATAGAGAGATAATATTCAGGAGGTTGTCATGGCTCATGTAGGAGTGATAGGTGCCGGTAGTTGGGGTACGGCGCTTGCGTTGAGGTTAATATTATCAGGACACGAAGTCAGCATCTACGATTTAGACGGGGAAGTTGTAAGCGATATAAAAAACAACAAAAGAAATTCCAAATACCTTTGGCGATATTGAGTTGCCGGGGAATTTGTCTGCTGTAAGTGATTTGAATGCTTGCATCGAGGATAAGGATGTAATACTGTTTGAGTGCCTGCACAGCATTCAGGAATGCCGTAGAAGAAGCATGCAGGAGTCTTAAAGGTAATGAGCTTGTAATAAATGTTGCGAAGGGGATAGAGCAGAAGAGTCTTTTGAGGCTATCACAAATTTCAAGAGATTACATAGATCCTAAAAACTATGTGGTCTTGTCAGGGCCGTCTCACGCTGAAGAGGTAGCGCTAAATATGCCGACAGCTGTGGCTGTAAGTTCGGTAGATAGGAGCGCCGCATTGAGAGCTCAGGATATATTTATGGCTAAGGAATTCAGAGTATATGTAACGGATGACGTCATAGGCACTGAAATTGGCGGCGCGCTTAAAAAAACGTCATAGCTCTTGGCGCCGGAATAATAGACGGACTCGGGTTTAAGGACAATGCTTTGTCTGCCATGATGACCAGAGGACTTGCTGAGATAGTAGGCTTGGAATCGCTATGGGTGCCAATGAACATACATTTTATGGACTTACCGGCATGGGTGATCTGATAGTTACGTGTACGAGCGGACATTCAAGAAACAGAAGGTGCGGACAGCTCATCGGAAAGGGAATGAAGGCATCAGATGCCGTAGAGCGCATAGGAATGGTGGTAGAGGAATGTATACTACCAAAGCTGCGTTCGAATTATCAAAAAAATATGAAGTATCAATGCCCATAACCGAGGGAATTCATAGAATAATAGACGATTCCGTAAATGCCGAAGATGCAGTATATGCTTTGCTTGCAAGGGATAAAAAGCATGAACGATATTAATGCCCTGAAGTACAACATAATTACGTTCGGCTGCCAGATGAATGAGAGGGATTCCGAGTCTATAGCGGGCATATTAAAATCACATGGTCTAACGTCTGCATCCATAGAGGAAGCGGACATAGTGGTTATAAACACCTGCAGTATAAGGGAAAATGCAAATAATAAGTTTTATGGCACTCTCGGCATAGTAAAAAATATAAAGAAAAAACTCAAAAAAAACGGTGATGACCTTGTAGTGTGTGTATGCGGCTGCATGATGCAGGAAGGTGAAGTAGTTGAGGATTTAAAGGCGAGATTTCCGTTTGTAGATGTTATATTCGGAACTCATAATATAGACAGGGTGTATGATCTTATTATAAAGACGATAGAAACCAAGAGGCGTGAGATAGAAATCCTCGAAAACGCTGAAATAAAAGAGATGCCGGTAGATAGGGTAAACAAGCATAAGGCTTTTGTAAACATCACCTTCGGCTGTAATAATTTCTGTACCTACTGCATCGTTCCTTATACAAGGGGGAGGGAGAAGAGCAGATCTCTTGATAAAATACTGGGTGAAACCGCTGACGCCGTATCGCTTGGAGCCAAAGAGGTGACCTTCTTAGGACAGAATGTAAATTCATACCGGGGAGAAAACGGCGAAAACTTTAGGGACGTACTGGTAGAAGCTAGTAAGATACAGGGGCTTGAGCGTATAAGGTTTATGACATCGCATCCTAAGGATCTTACAGATGAGCTTATAGATGTGATGAGCCTTGATAAAATAATGCCTCATATACATCTACCTGTGCAGTCGGGAAGCAGTGAAATCTTAAAACGTATGAATAGACATTACGATAGAAGAGCGGTATCTTGAAATAATTGATAAAATATATTCTCTCAATGAAAACATAGCGATTACAACCGATATCATCATGGAAGCTCTCAGACGGAAACTGAAGAAGATTTTTCTAAAACGCTCGATCTTGTAAGGCGTGCAAGGTTTGATGCAGCCTTTACATTTATGTATTCAAAGAGGCGTAATACAAAAAGCCGCAAACTTTGACGGTCAGGTGGATAGAGTTGAGATGGGGAGGAGGTTCGATATGCTGTCGGATCTTCTTAAAGATATTTCATTTGAAAAAAACCAAAAATTTATTGGAAGACGGATAAAGGTGATGGTGGACAAAATAGAAGGTGACAATGCAGAAGGAAGGTCGCCCTGAATTCAAGCTCGTTAAGTTTTATGGCAAAAATATTAAAAAGGGTGATATACTAGATGTTGTTGTTGACAGGGCAAGCCCGTTTAGCCTTAGCGGTAAGCAGGAGCAGGCATAGGAGAAGTAGATGGCTGGTGGCAATAAGAATTTAAAAAAGCAAATAATTAGCCTTTCGGCATTGGTATTATTGATATTCATAACGTTCAGGACACTTAGGGCAAACTTTAAAGAGCTTAATTTTTGAAGATCTTAAGGAGACGTTTTTCAAGCTCGATAAGACCTATCTTTCTTTGGCTGTCTTTTTTCTTGCGCTCCTCATATTTGTAGAAGCGTGTAACATCAGGTTTATAATAAAGCAAATCGGAAGGAAATGTACCCTGAGCCAATCCGTTTTGTATTCCGCATCGGATCTTTACTTTTCCGCTATGACACCGTCCGCATCGGGAGGGCAACCGGCTGCAATATATTATATGTCGAAAAACGGTATACCTGTTGCTGAGGGTAGCGCCGTAATGCTTCTCAATATATCCATGTATGTGGGTTCTATAATGGTGCTTACATTGGTTGCGCTTGTAAGTAAATTCAGTTTTTTCTGGCAGCAAAATCTTTTGTTCAAGTCACTTTTTCTGGTGGGAATATGCATACAGATAGTAGGAATGTTTTTGTGTCTTTCCGCCATGTTTTCAAAAATACTTTGGCAAAGCTTGAAAGATTTGCCGTAAAGATAATATATAGCTTCAAGTTTGTGCGCTACAAGGAGGGAAAAGGCGGCTGCCATCAATAAAAATTTAGCTACGTACTTTGCCAGTGCAAATCTTGCAAAAGTCAAAGCCGTACCTGATGCCGGTATTGCTGCTCGGGAATATAGTTCAAAGGGTATGCATGTTCGGGATAGGATATTTCGTGTATAGGGCGTTTTTCTATAACCAAGCGAGTTTTTTCGATTTTTCTATGGTACAGACCATGCTGTTTGTGGCTGTAAATGCAATACCTCTTCCGGGAGCGGTAGGTGTTTCGGAAGCTACGTTCCTGGCGCTGTTTAAAGGAATATATAAGTCTCATAAGACTTTAGCGCAGGGCATGTTGTTTACACGAGGTATAAATTATTACCTATGCTTTTTGGTGTGCTGTATAATTACACTTGCAAACCACGCCTTCATAGTAAAACGGGATGCCATACCGCTCGATGATTTTGAGCAGGAGTAATTTTTATAGTATAATCTAATTGGGCATGTACAGAATAAATGTGCACGCTGAAGCTTTAAAGTTGATGGAGAAATGATGAAGTTAATAGGGTATTATAATTACACGGTTTTAGCCACCTACATAGCACTTGTATCGGCCATCGTCGGTATATTTTACGCTACCTTCGGGCTACATCATGAAGCGGTGATTTTTCTTATGATATCCGGGTTTTGTGACGGTTTCGACGGCAAGATAGCGAGGATGAAAAAAAACAGAACGGATCTTGAAGCAAATTTCGGGTGCAGATAGATTCCCTTACAGATCTCATATCGTTTGGGTGCTTCCTATATTCATAGGCTTTTCTATAGGGGATGCACAGCCCCGGTCATCTCATAGTGTTTGCAATCTGTGCTCGCAGCATTGGTGAGACTTGCCTATTTCAACGTGCTTGCAGAAAGTGAGATGAATGTGGATTCAAAAGGAAGGAAGTGCTATAGCGGGCTTCCCGTTACATCCGTTTCGCTCACCATACCGATTTTATATCCTGGGGCAATTTTTAGAGACCGTTTCGATACGGTGTACATGTGCTTTTTACTGCTTACCATGCTCGCCTTTGTGGTGGACTTTAAGTTGGTAAAACCGGGCAATAAACAGATGGCGGTAATGGTGCTTATCGAGACTATTGAGTTTGCTCTTATAATAAACGGATATCATTTTTAAGCGAAAGGATAGCAGTGAGAGAAAGGCAAAGGATAGATATTGCAGGCTCTAAGGCTCTTAAATTCATGTACAGAGGAAAATTAGGGAGGCTATTCCTTTTTTTATTTACGAGCAGATTCATGACAAAGTTGTCGGGGTTCTATGCAAACAGCGCATTTTCCAAAAGAAAGATAGCTTCGTTCATAAATAACAACGACATAGATATGGATGATTATAAGAAGGCTGCCGCAAGCGGATTTTCATCTTTTAACGACTTCTTCACACGTAAGGTGGATGAGGGCAAAAGGCCACTCGATGCAGACCGTGATGCGCTGATAAGCCCTGCGGATTCGAGGCTCAGCATATACAAGATAGATGAAACGTTAAGGTTCACCATAAAGGGAGATGATTTCAGCTTTAAGGATTTTTTGGCAGGAGATGAGATAGCGGAAGCGTTTACAGATGGATTTTTATTCATATTCAGGCTCTGCGTCGATGATTATCACAGGTATATTTTCATAGATGACGGAATGCGCAGGTATTCAAGGCACATACGTGGCAGATTTCACACGGTAAGGCATATTGCGCTAAAGGATGATTATTTTAAAGAAAATGAGAGGGAATATTCAGTGCTTGCTACCGATCGGTTTAAAGAGATGATTCAGGCGGAAATCGGAGCAATGATGGTGGGCAAGATAGTAAATCACGGAGTAACTTCGTTTAAGAGGGGTGATGAAAAAGGAATGTTCATGTTCGGGGCATCTACGGTGGTACTCGCATTTAAGAAAGACACCGTAAAGCCTGATGATGAAATTTTAAAAAACACCAACGAAGGTTATGAGACTAGGGTCAGATTGGGCGAAAAAGTAGGAGTAGCTATATAGAGGAGATGCTGTGAATATAATCGAAAATGCGGACATGTCAAGGTATTGTACATATAAGGCGGGCGGAAGCGCACGATATTTAATTTCTGTAGAAAATATAGAAGAGCTCAGGGAAGCGCTTAAAATGGCAAAGAAAAAGCTGGACAGCTTTATCTTGGGCAGAGGGTCCAATGTGCTCGTAAGAGACGGAGGGTATGACGGAATTATAATACGTCTCAGCGGGGAATTTACCTTGATAGAAAGCACACAGAACGTAATAACTGCAGGGGCAGCCGCAACAAACGTAGAAGTGAGCGTCCTTGCAAGGGATGAAGGGCTTTCGGGCATAGAATTTCTGCACGGAATCCCGGGAAGCATCGGAGGAGCGGTATTTATGAATGCCGGAGCCTACGGCAGCGAAATTTGCGATTATGTGGATGAAGTTACGTTTATGGATGAAGATTATAATGTGGCTACCAAGCCTTCAAAGGATATTGATTTCGGGTATAGGCATACGGAATTTATGGATGGCGGCGGGATTATCATTTCCGTAAAGCTTCGCCTTACTCCCTCGTCTGCGGACGCTGTAGCATCAAAGATGGATGCGCTCCTTAATAAGCGAACGGTAAGCAACCCATGAATTATCCCAGTTGCGGCAGTGTATTTAAAAGGCCTTCAGGTGGATATGCTGCAAAGCTCATAGAAGATGTGGGGCTTAAAGGAGCTTCGATCGGCGGAGCAGAGGTTTCTACAAAGCATTCAGGGTTTATAATAAATAAGGGGAGCGACAGCAAACGATATCACTGAGACCTTGATTAAATTGGTTCAAAAAGGGTAAAAAGAACAGTGGGATAGATTTGGAAACGGAAGTCAGAATCATAGGAAAGGACAGATGATATACAGAGGCTATAAAATACTTTACGACTACCACACTCACACGGTATTTTCGCACGGTAAGGGGAGCATAGAGGATAATGTTCTCAGTGCTCGAAAGCTCGGGCTTAAGGCGGTTGCAATATCAGATCACAGTGTAGGGCATAGGGCTCACGGCGTGAAAAAATCATCGCTTAAGAAGATGAGATCGGAGATAGACCGTTTGAATGAAGTATATGAGGACATCGACATATACCTTTCCATGGAAGCGAACTTTACACAAAACGGTTCTAAGGTGGATATAACCTTAGAAGAACTCGAGGTTATGGACTTCCTCATAGCGGGATTTCACTACTCGGCCAGAAATTGCAATGCTGTACGAAATTTTATACATAAAAACAATAAAAAAGAGGACTCAAGTTCTTTGAGAAGGCTTAGGATGCAAAATACTGAGATGGTTGTAGAGGCTATAGAAAATAATGATATTAAGATTATGACGCATCCTGTATATGGAGCGCCCGTGCATATGGCTGAAGTTTTCAAGGCGTGCGAAAGAAGAGGCACGCTGCTTGAGATAAATTGCAAACATGATGAATTGAGCGTAGAAGATATAAAATCGGCTATGGAGTACGATGTTGACTTTGTCACAAGCAGTGATGCCCACGATACGTCGAAGGTCGGTATGCTTCAAAGAGGGATAGACAGAGCTACAGAGGCGAGGCTGGATATGAATAGAGTTGTAAACCTAAAAGCTGCTAATATAGAATAATCCGGCGCACCGGATGTGGATGGAGTTATAAAAAAAGAACAGAGCAATTTAATCGAGGAGGTGAGTATGGAAGTAGTAATAGTTACAGGACTTTCAGGGGCAGGCAAGACGCAGGCTATGAATTGCCTTGAGGATCTCGGATTTTTGTATAGATAATATGCCTCCTGCTCTAACGGACAGCGTTCTAAGAGCTTCGCAGGCTGAAGGAAACGATATAGATAAAATCGCTTTTAGCGCAGGATTTGCGAGGCAGAAAATTCTTTTCGGATATAGCAAAAACCCTTAAAAGTCTTGATAATCAGCACATAAATTACAAGGTTATATATCTTGAAGCCGCAGATTCAATACTTATAAGACGCTATAACGAGACGAGAAGAAGTCATCCGCTTTCAAAATCCGGCAATGTCAGGAAGGAATAGCGATAGAGCGAAAGCTCTTAGAAGATATAAGAAAGAGGGCGGACTACATAGATACTCAAAATTTAAAGCGAAGTCAGCTGCTCAAAAGGTTATCCAACATACTTTCAGAAGACAAGCTCAGCACGTTCAGCTTTAATATTTTCATCGTTCGGGTATAAAAAGGGTATACCGGCGGAGGCGGACGTTGTTGTGGATGTGAGGTTTATACCGAATCCTTATTATGTGAAATCATTAAAAACCTTACAGGTAATAATAGAAAAGTTCAAAACTATGTCATGAGGCACGATATAACGAAATTCTTTATAAAGAGCTTTGTAGCTATGATTGAAGGGTTGGTCGATGCGTACCAAAAGGAAGGCAAGTATTCTCTAAACATAGCTTTCGGGTGCACGGGCGGACAGCACAGATCCGTTACCCTGGCGAATGAGGTAGCGGGGATATTTGAAAGAGGATCGTATCACGTGAATTTAGAGCATAGGGATCTATAGTTGTAAAAGGAGGTAAGTTATGGGACTTTTCAGTAAAAACAATTTTGATGAGGCCGTTATTCAAATTGAAGGCATGAGTTGCGGGCATTGCAGCGCACATATAGCAGGGCTTTTAAGAGATATCGACGGTATAGAATCTGCTAAAGTGAACCACAGGAACGGACTTGCAAAGGTTAGGGTATTCGGACAAAAAACGCCATAGACAAAGGCAAAGACGGCAATAGACGAAGCGGGTTACACCTATGTGGGAGTGGAATGGAAGCAGTAGATGGAAAAAGCCGTTCCTAAAACATTTTTCATAAACGACCTGAAGCAGGAACTCGCCCACAGCATTAATGACAAGTCGTGCTGTATGCTTGCAGAAATCGCAGGGTTTTTGAGGTTTTCGGGAAGCATAATATTTAAGCAAAGGCCTAATATCTCCGTTGCAATGAGGGCTCCAAGCTTTGCAGCCGCAAGGCATTACAAGATGCTGATAAAGGCGTATTTCGGTATAGATGTGAACATGATGGATGCCGGTATGCTGGATGTTGAAAAAAAGGGGATTGTAATGCTGGAGCTAAAGGACAGCGATGTATCCAAGCAGCTTCTAAGAGAAACGGGTCTACTCAAGGTAAAGCAGGGAAGAGATACCGTTGTAGGCGGTATAGATTCCGAGATAGTCAAGCAGAAATGTTGTAAGAAGGCATATTTGAGGGGAGCGTTTTTAGCTGCAGGAAGCATGGTGGATCCCGGAAAATCATACCTTCTTGAGTTTAAGACGAACGGTTTAGCTCTTGCAGAAGACCTTTTAAAGTTACTCAAGTCCGCCTTTAAATTTTCCGCAAGGGTGAGAAAAAGGGGAGAACATTACATAGTTTACATGAAGCGTTTTTAGATATAAGAGACCTTCTTGCAATAATGGGAGCTACTGAATCCTTGATTAAAATGGAAGATGTATCCATGAAAAAGGATCTTATGAACAATGCGAACAGGCTTAAAAATTGTGACAGCGCAAACATAGACAAGACGATAGCCACTGCATAGCAATGAACTCACTACGATAAATGCGCTCAAGGCAAGGGGGTTATATGACGGTCTTTCAGTTCCGCTTAAAAGTGCGGCGGATGCCAGATTGTCACATCCTGAAGCTTCACTTTCAGAGCTTGCAGGCGTCATGGATCCCCCAACAAAAAAACAAACTCTCGCATCAAGGTTCAGAAAGATCAAGCAGTTATCTGTGAGCGAATAATATTTATGGCGTACATGGGGGCGAGGAGCTTTGATGTGTTCTTGCACACTTATGAAACAATGCGCAGTTTGAGAAAAGGTTTATGTGGTGCAGTGTAAAGTAGCGAAAACGTTATTAGGGCTTAAGGTGAAGATATGGTATATGGAATTATTTTAGCGGGTGGCAATGGAAGCAGAGTTACGGGAGCGGAGCTTCCAAAACAGTTTGTTAAGCTTGGAGGCAAGCCTCTTATAATGCATTCTACCCTGACGATGTTAAGGGCTAGGGTTGTAGATGCCGTAATCGTGGTGCTGCCCGACGAATATAGGATCCTGCGAAGGATATTATGGATGAGTATCTTGATGATGTTTGCAAATCTAATAAAATGGAATTATCGCGGGATTGGCTATGACAGAGAAACTTCACCTTTTTAAGGGCTGATAGATCATGGGAAGCAAAGGTGATTCATTCAAGGATGATATATTTGTAACGCACGATGCTTGCAGGCCTTTTATGGACGAAGATATGATAACGAAAACAGTTGAGGGGGCAGCTGCTTGCGGCGCAGCTACCGTTGCCTTGCCGTGCATAGATACTATGGCGACAGGCGGCGGAGGTTATTTCGACCGGAGCATGGATAGAAGTGCTCTGTATAACGTTCAGACACCCCAAACGTTTAAGCCGTATGAATACCTGGGTCTTTTTAAAAAGATGAAACGATAGAGCCTGCGGATCCGCGAGGCGGTAATGAGACTTATACGGATGTCACGGGAAGATATATAAAAGCGGGCAAGAAGGTAGCCATAGTAAGCGGCGACAGAATGAACTTTAAAATTACCCACGACGAGGATTTTGCACTTGCGGAAGCATGCCTCGCATGGTAGAATGCACTCGTAATGTAGTTTGCCGGAGTGGTGGAATTGGCAGACACACAGGACTTAAAAATCCCTGCAGAGCCGAGAGGTTCGTACCGGTTCAAAGCCCGGTCTCCGGTACCATACTTGAATTTAATATTCACATATGATAGACTTACATTCAGCGATAACATTGTCGCGGGTGGGCAGCTGGTAGCTCGTCAGGGCTCATAACCCGGAGGTCGTAGGTTCAAGTCCTGCCCCGCAACCAAACGCAGACGGCACATTCGATTAAAGGATGTGTCGTTTTTGTAAATTATCTCCACAAATTTTTAACTTTAATGACAATAAACCGCCTTTTTATTAGTAATTTAGTAATAAAAGTTTTTTCTTGCTTTAGAAGATGTATTTTAGTATATTCAGATGTAGGAACTGGGGAGGTTTTTTGTGAACGAAAATGCTGAAATGACGGATAAAAAGCTGGTACAGACACTTAAAGAAAAAGTGGATCCTTTACTGGCTGAACACCTTGGAGGTTCGGAATTAGTGGATTTTGAAAATGGAGTAGGCAGAGGCTTACAGGAGCGTGTAGCCACCTGTCCATCATGGAACTCACCATGGAAAGCGTTGTTAAGGGAGATCGTTTTAGAAAATTGCCCTGAGGTAAAGGATGTCGTAATTGATAAAAGCATAAGCGATGACCTTTTAGATATGGCAAGAAGAATGCTGGATAAAAAAGTCAATTAGGATATTCACCTCTATGCAAAGCATGTGAGGTGTTATTTATGTAAGGAACCTTACAACAGAGTGTTTTGGCCAATTATTGGCAAAGGAAGTATAGAGTTAAGGAAAGGGAGTGTTAAAATGTTAATGACAGGAGATCAGTACATTGAGTCATTGAGAAAGCTTAAGACAAGGGTTTACATGTTTGGTAAACAGGTTGAAAATTGGGTGGACAATCCAATTATAAGACCGTCTATAAACTCTGTTGCGGCAACTTATGATTTGGCTCAAGATCCTCAGTATAAGGATCTTATGACGGCAAAATCAAATCTTACAGGAGAAACTGTAAACAGGTTTGCTCATCTTCATCAGAGTCCTGAGGATCTTAAGAAGAAGGTTAAGATGCAGAGATTGTTGGGACAAAAGACGGCATCGTGCTTCCAGAGATGTAGGTATGGATGCGTTTAATGCAGTGTATTCAACAACATTCGAAACGGACAAGAAATTCGGAACAAACTATCATAAGAACTTCGTTAATTATTTAAAGTATATTCAGGAAAACGATCTTGTAGTAGATGGAGCTATGACCGATCCTAAGGGTGACAGAGGTCTTATGCCGTCTAAGCAAAGAGATAAGGATCTATTCCTTAGAATCGTAGAAAAGAGAGATGACGGAATCGTAGTAAGAGGTTCAAAGGCTCACCAGACGGGTTCCATAAACTCTCACGAGCATATAATAATGCCTACCATCACGATGACTGAGGATGATAAGGACTATGCCGTATCATTTGCATGTCCATCAGATGCTGAAGGTCTATTCATGATTTACGGAAGACAGTCATGTGATACAAGAAAGACGGAAGAATTCAACCAGATAGATGTTGGAAACAAGAAGTTCGGCGGACAGGAAGCTTTAGTAGTATTTGACGATGTATTCATTCCTAACGACAGAATCTTCCTATGCGGAGAGTATGAGTTTTCAGGAATGATGGTAGAAAGATTTGCAGGATATCACAGACAGTCATACGGCGGATGTAAAGTAGGTGTAGGTGATGTGCTTATCGGAGCTGCAGCGGTTATAGCTGAATACAACGGAGCAGCTAAGGCTTCTCACATCAAGGATAAGCTGATTGAGATGACACACCTTAATGAAACACTTTACTGCTGCGGAATAGCATGTTCTACTGAAGGCTGGGCTACGGAATCAGGAAACTATATGGTAGATCTACTTCTTGCAAACGTATGTAAGCAGAACGTTACAAGACTTCCTTATGAAATCAAGGCTTGCGGAAGATATAGCCGGCGGTCTTATGGTTACAATGCCTGCAGAATCCGATTTCAAATCAGATCTTAAGGTAACTAAGGACGGACAAACCATAGGAGATATGTGTCAGAAGTACTTTGCAGCTTCACCTGCTTGTACTACTGAAGAGCGTCAGAGGATGCTAAGACTTATAGAAAATATGTGTCTAGGTACTGCCGCTGTAGGATACAGAACTGAATCCATGCATGGTGCAGGTTCTCCACAGGCACAGAGAATCATGATTTCAAGGCAAGGAAATATCGTAGCTAAGAAGGAACTGGCTAAGAAGATTGCCGGTATTGAAAGTTAATATTGTAGATAAACGCCTGCTTGCAATCCTTTGAGATTGCGGGCAGGCATTGCATTTTATCTCGTCTAAGTCGGTTAACGGAAGACAATTAAGGGTATACAACTGGTAGTGAGTTAGAGGAGATAAAATGAAATTCAGAGCTAAGTTTTGTGGAGGTTGTAATCCACGTTACGATAGGGGAAAAGCATATAATACGTTAAAGGAAAGGCTTAAGGAAAAAGGTATAGACCTTGAGCTTGCAAGTGAAGATGAAAAGGCTACGATGTTACTTCTTATAGGCGGATGTTCAAATTGTTGCCCGAGTTATAAGGAGTTTAGGCTCAAAAAAGGTGTTATCAAGATGTGGGACGAGTCTCACATAGAAGGTTATAGATAAAGTTTTTGAAGAGAAGAAATCAGAGGAGGGCAGCTAAGTGGATTGGAAAAAGATTTATGAGGAGAAAAAATGCACTGCAAAGGAAGCCGTGCAGAGCATCAAGAGCAACGACAGGGTGGTGTTTGCGCATGCGGTTGCAGAACCTACATCACTTGTGGATGCTGATGGTAGAGAACAAGGAAGCTTATGAGAACGTGACGGTATCACACATGTTTTCATTCGGTAAGGGCGAGTATTCTCTGCCTGAAAACAGCAAGCATTTCAGATACGAAGGTTGGTTTAACAGCCCGAATACCAGAAAATCCACTGAGCTTGGTCATGGAGACTACGTTCCTGCGTTTTTCCATCAAGTACCTTCACTTATAAGAGGAGTGATCCGGTGGACGTTGTTATGGTTTCACTTTCAAAGCCTGATGCGCATGGATATTGCAGCACCGGTGTTTCATCGGACTATACCATGCAGGCGATAAAATCTGCCAAATTGGTTTTAGCTGAGATCAACGATCAGGTACCGAAGACGTTCGGAGAGTCATTTGTTCACGTTAGCGAGATCGATAAGCTTGTAGAGCATTCGCATCCGCTATTTGAACTTGGTCTTCCCTAAGATAGGCGAGAGATTGAAGAAGCTATAAGGTGTAAGCATTGCCAAAGCCTGATAGAAGACGGAGCTACTCTGCAGCTTGGAATCGGGCCATACCTGATGCGGTTCTCGCTCAGTTAAAGCATAAGAAAGATCTCAGTATTCATTCAGAGATGATTTCAGACAACGCTGTAGAGAGCTGTTTGAAGCGGGTGTTATAAACAACAGCAAAAAATCTATAGATAAAGGTAAGATGGTGGTCACCTTCCTTATGGGAACGAAGAGGCTGTATGATTTTGTAAACGAAAATCCTGCTGTAGAGCTTAGACCTGTTGACTATGTAAACCATCCGGAGGTATTGCCAAATCATCCAATTTGGTGTGCATTAATGCCTGCCTTCAGGTGGACTTTATGGGACAGGTTGTATCTGATACCATTGGAACCAGACAGTTCTCAGGCGTGGGCGGACAGGTAGACTTCGTACGAGGCGCAGCTATGGCGCACGATGAGAAGGCCAAGGCCATCATAGCGATGCCATCTGTAGCCGTTAAGAAAGACGGTACCAAGATATCTAAAATCGTGCCTTTCATTGACCATGGAGCGGCGGTTACCACATCGAGACACGATACGGACTATATAGTGACAGAATACAGGATTGCCGAGATGGTGGGTAAGACGATGAAGGATAGAGCCAGAAGTTTGATCAATGTTGCACATCCACGATTTCAGATGGAGCATACAGGAGTTTGAGAAGAGATTCAACGTTAAGTTTTTAGTTATCAGGATGGTGTTTTGGTATAAGAAAGTAAGGGAGGAAGTGTATGAAGCATTAAGAGTAGCGCCGAAGGTCCACTACTTGACGCATTTAAAATTCAACGAGGGTGAGTTAGGTAGAACGAGTTGTCGTTTACAAATGGGTTTATCTACGAGGCTTATGTAAAGCCTCTTGGAATCGAAACAAACGTTATGCAAGAAAAATTCGGACAGGGAGAGCCTTCCGATGAGATGATCGATAATATGAAAAAGGAAATGGACAAGTTTTCTTTCGATAGAATCGTTGCATTTAATTGGTGGAACTATAGTTGATATCTATGAGATTTTAGCTTTGGATGTACCATGCAGTCATATAAGCTTTTTCACAGGGGAGTACGCTAAGAAGATCAAGAAGTTGGTTGTAATTCCTACTACCTGCAGTACAGGTTCTGGGGTTACAAATGTGACTTTTCGTTAGAACTCTGAGACAGAAAGGGTATAGCGAGTAGGAGACTTATGCGGACGAGACGATGCTTATTCCCGAGGCCTGTTACGGGACTTCCTTTCAAGTTCTTTCTGTAGAGTTCAATCAGTGCGCTTATCTCCGCTATGAGTCTTTCACTCTCAGGCTACTCCGTTGCTGAGTATGTTCTATCCAGGCTATTCTAAAATGATTATGGCAGGATATAGGAGATTGTAGAAGGGTGAGGAAGGAAAGAAACGTCTTAAGGAGTTCTTGCTGCATCCAATTATACGCAGGAATTGCGTACGTAATGCTCGGTTGCGCAGCGGTTCCACGCTCTTTCTTATTCAATCGATTGCAAAATATCATGTTCCTCATGAGCGAAGCAAACTATCAGTTCTTCTTTTCAGGGTATTTGAAAGATGTACATGAGAAAAAGGATCCTAGAAGGCAAGATCAAAAGAGCTAACAAGATCTTTGCAGAATGTTCTAGGTTGCATAGAGCGGATGTTACAGTATATGATGAGCTGAGAAGTTTCCTCGGAAAGGCTGTCAAAAGCAACCTCTTGGGAATATGGTATGGAAGGAAGCGGGAAATTGTTAGAGTTCAGCTCTGTGATAGTCAGCAAGGGCACTTTTGGCAAACAAGCTATGTTTTTCCTAGAGTTCTGCAGTCACGATGAAATCTTCGCAAATCTATGGTAGGTTGTGAGTGCCTGTCAGCAATTGCGTAAGCTTTAGATTACCAGCTGTGTAGCTCTCGAGTTAATGAATGATAGACAAAGAAGCTCCTCCAGCTCATGCCATCTATGATCAGAATTTATTGTTGTTTAGTTGGGAGACTGCCAGCGTCGCCCGGCGTTATAAAATATCGCTTATTTCTCTAAGAGAGAAAAATATAGTTTATGCGCTTTGAGATATGAGTGGTGCGCATTCCACCATGCCCACATGTGGTCCACGATTAAAAGCTTATATTGAATAATTTTAATGTAGCGTGCATGCTGAAATGTATGCGCTACTGCACTACAGCACCTGCGTTGGACTTAAATCATAATGCGTCTCATATATGTTTGTGTACGTTAGACGTGTGTATGAAAATGGTTCAAAATTGACATTGCTCAGTTAAAAGGTGATAAAATAATTAAGTATATATTTTAGAATGGGAAAGGATGTGTTTATGTATAAGAAGGCTCTTTCAGGATGATGTTGCAGTCCTTGGAGCAATAGGGTTGGTTGTTTACTGTTTTAAAGCAATGTACTAACTTGGCTGTGTGATTAGTGCGGTTAAAGAGGTTTTATAATTGGTTGGATTAATATTTGCAATTATATGCGTTATTGTTTCCACTTGCGAGACGAGAGCGCATTTCAAAGATTTCAAAGGTAATTGTAGATGACCTTAAAAATGTACCTTACGAGGAGATTCTGGCAGGCTACGCAGGGCTTTTAGTGGGACTCTTAATAGCATTTTTGCTACAAGACTATCAACCCATCACTATCGCAGCGCGCATGTGCTTAGCGTGCCAGTATTTTTACGTATCTGGTGCTCGGTTACTTGGGATTTTTCATTGCTACGCAGCTGCCAAGGACTTGGCTTGAGGGTGTTCACAAGGGCAGGTGGCGATGAAGGCGCAAAGAAGGTAAAAACAGTTTCATAAATGCAGCACCCTGAGGTGTTTGACACCAGTGTAATAATTGACGGAAGGGTGCTTGAGATATTGAGGACAGGTAGAAGGTAAGAAATCATAATCCCGGATTTTGTGCTTCTTGAGCTCCAACAGATATCTGATTCAGATAATAACTTAAAAAGAGTAAGAGGTAGACGAGGGCTCGATATTTTGGCGGGCATTCAGAGTGAATTTGATGTGGATATCTATGATTCGAAACAAGAAGGTTCTTGTAGGCATAGAAGAAGTGGATACGAGGCTGTTAAAACTAGAAGTAGTACATAAGTTGGATGCAAAAGCTTTGTTACAAAATGATTATAATCTCAATAAGGTGGCCAAAATCCAGGAAGTGGATATCTTAAACATAAATGAACTTGCAAATACATTAAAACCTGTAGTGATACCGGGCGAAACCATGGAAGTAAAGCTGGTAGCGGTAGGAAAGGAACGAAGTCAGGCACTCGCATACCTTGATGACGGTACGATGATCGTAGTAGAGCGAGGAAAGAATCTGATCGGAAAAACTGTAACGGTAGAGGTGACGAGCCAGCTGCAGACGGCAAGGGCTGCAGAATGATATTTGCGGATATTAAAAGATTAGCGAGGAAGGATGCAGAGTATTAGAACCGGCATAGGATATGATGTGCACAAACTTGTACCCGGGAGTGAAATAATACTTGGAGGCATTAAGATACCTTGCGAGTTTTCTATCGAGGCACATTCCGATGGAGATGTACTATGCCACAGCATAATGGATGCAATGCTGGGAGCCGCAGGGCTTGGCGATATGGAGGCATTTTTCCGGATACGGATGCAAAGCTTAAAGGTGCAAAGTAGCATGGAACTTTGCAAAGATGTTAACGATAAACTAAAGAAAGCAGGGATGAAGGTTGCAAACATCGATGCGATAATCATCCTGAAAAGCCCAAAATTTCTGGAGATGAAGGTAGATGAAGGAAAATATTGCAAACGTCGGTCATTGAAATAGATATGGGAAGAGTTAACATCAAGGCTACAACTACTGTAAAAGCTCGGCAGTATGGGACGAAGTGAAGGGATAGCACATCACGAAGGCAGTTGTTACTCTGGATGAATTAGCAAGATTAATGCAGATGAGGTAATCATGAGGAACTTAGTAAAGCGTATTTAAAAACACTTTAGAGAAGTTCCGCTGAGGCGGAACTTTAAGAGCCACATTCTCTTTGCTTAGAGCCGGAATGATAAGAAAACTTGCATCGGGCGTATACGGTCCACATGCCCATGGGGCTTAAAGGCGCTTAAACAAAAGATTGAAAACATATTAAGAAATGAAATGGACATAGCCGAAGGATGTCAGGAGATTTTTGATGTCTGCCTTGCAGCCTGCAGAACTATGGAAGGAATCAGGAAGATGGAATGTGCCTACGGCCCTGAAAATGTGTAGCGTGTATGCGATAGACATGATAGAGAATTTTAGCAGGTCCCACTCATGGAAGAAGTGTGTTACGGATGATAATCAGAAATGATGTGGTTCGCACAGAAAAGCTCTGATGAAACCTGTACCAAATTCAAACGAAATATAGAGATGAAGCGAGACCTCGCTTCAGCTCATAAAGGAAGCCGTGAATTCACAATGGAAGGACAGCTATTCATTCGATAAGGATGAAGAAAGGTTCCTGATGTGAGATTATGAAAACATGTATAAACGTTATGAAAACGTGTTCAGCGTATGGAAGCTTGATGTAATGCCTGTAGAGGCTGATACCGGCAGCAATGGGGAGGCAACGGTTCACATGAATTTATAGCGAAGGCGGATGCGGGAGAAAGTGAGATAGCATTTTGTCCGTCCTGTAAGATGGCAGCGACGGTTGAAAGGGCTGTATGCGGAAAAGTAAAACCTTCCTCAGAGGCTGAGTTACCGATGCAGAACAAGGTTCATACACACAGGCACTAAAAACAATAGAATCGGTATGCGAATATTTAAATAAGCCCACGGATAAATCCATAAAGGCAATCTTCCTTAAAGTTATACCGGCGGAAGGAGATGAACAGCTGGTAGCGGCATTCCTTAGGGGGGACAGACAGCTTAACATGATAAAGGCTGTGAATGCGCTTGGGATTGCAGCATGAGCTCGGTTTGCAGATGAGAGCTAGCTGCCGACATAGGATCGGTATGCGGATTTATAGGGCCTCATGGGCTTAAAACCGGGCACCAAGGTAATAGTGGATGAAGAGCTTGTAGCCTCAAAAACCTTGTAGCAGGCGCAAAACGAGAGAGGACTATCATATAAGAAAATTTAAACTACGGAAGGGATTATGGAGGCGGATATAGTGGCTGACATAAACAACTTTTAGAAGGAGATCCTTGTCCTGTATGCGGAGAAAAAATTTTATACACAAGAGGGATAGAAGTAGGACAGTTATTTAAGCTCGGTACAAAGTACAGTGAACCTATGAAGGCCATATATAAAGATGAAGATATGAACGAAAAGACTCATACTGTAATACGTAACTTCC
>BNJU01001695.1_pt1 | contig 59242 bp, 68 predicted proteins | sample 8539281 | NCBI WGS metagenome assembly BNJU01 (sample SAMD00202456, study PRJDB9452) | human saliva metagenome | isolation source: human saliva | place: Japan
GGCAAAATTCCTTCCTTTTTGTGTCAAGAGAAGCAAGGCATCCACAGCTTCATCATCTGTCGCTGCTACATATTCTACTCGACCAGAATCTTTAAAGAAAGCATGTTCAGGACCAACACCGGGATAGTCCAAGCCTGCTGAAATCGAGTAAACCGGCGCTACCTGACCATCTTCAGCAAAGACAGCGTAAGTCTTCATACCATCCACTACTCCGACACTTCCCTTGGTCATGGTCGCCGCATGCTGGTCTGTATCAAGACCCCGTCCAGCCGCTTCAACACCAACCAGCTTGACTTCTTCATCCGCTACATACTGAGAGAAAGCACCGATAGCATTGGAGCCACCGCCTACACAGGCAATGACATAGTCTGGTAAGCGGCCTTCCTTGTCCAAAATCTGCCGGCGAGATTCTTCACTGATCACCTTTTGGAACTCATGGACAATCGTCGGATAAGGGTGAGGACCGACAGCGGAACCCAAAACATAGAAGGCTTCCAAATCATTCATCCAAGCTCCAAAAGCTGCATCCACAGCATCCTTGAGGGTTTTGGTGCCTGTTTCCACTGCATGAACAGTCGCTCCCATCATTTCCATGCGGAAGACATTGAGACGCTGGCGCTCTACATCCTCTGCACCCATGTAAACATCGCACTTCATACCAAACTTAGCTGCGGCTGCCGCAGTTGCCACACCATGCTGGCCAGCTCCAGTTTCAGCGATGATTCGGATCTTGCCCATGCGCTTAGCTAGTAGAATCTGTCCCAAAACATTATTGAGCTTGTGTGAGCCCAGATGATTGAGATCTTCCCGCTTCAGATAAATCTTAGCTCCGCCCAGATGCTGGGTCAGACTTTCTGCAAAGTAGAGCGGCGTCTCTCGGCCTGAATAATCCGCCAAATAATGCCGGTATTCATTTAAAAATTCTGAATCATCCTTATACTTCTCAAAAGTCGCTTCTAATTCATCCAGCAAGGCTTGGATAGGCTCCGGTACGAAGGATCCGCCGAATTGTCCAAAATATCCTTTAGTTTCTGTCATCTTGATTGCCTCATTTCTTTATTTTCAAGCAAAACAAAAGCCCACACACAGAAAAAATCTGTGTGAGGGCGTATAATCGCGGTGCTACCTCAATTATGGAGCAAAGTATAGACTGCCTCCATATCTCTGTCTTGTCTAACAACAAGTTGCACTGTAAGGTGTGCTCACCGAATTTTTATTGCTTCAAATTCATTTTTTACATCAGCCCACTTCATAATCCCCCACTACCTGTTTCCACCAACCACAGGCTCCCTGAAAGTAGAAAAATTATTACTTTTCTGATGATTTATTTTATTATAGGCCTTTCCCTTTTTCTTGTCAAGAAAAAATTTAATTTTTTCTTCTAAACCCGAACTTTTTCTTCACTAATCTGTCTTGAAAGCGTCGCCTTGGCGATTTTTCCAATTTTTTTGACCAAGCTGAAAAGCCCCCCAAGCCAGATAACCACCCAAAGTATTGGTCCAGAGATCATCAATCTCAAAGACTCGATTGGCATTGATAAGAAGGTCCAGCAGAATCTGAGTCACTTCGATAGACAGACTCATCCCAAAGCTCAGCCATACAATCTTCTTGGTCTTCCGCAATTTCGGAAAGAGGCAAAGCAATTGAAAGATTAAGGGCGACAGCAAGAAGATATTGGCTAGATTTTGGATAAAGACCTTGACCAGCTGGATCCAAGAAGTAATCTCGCCAATATTGACAAAGGAATTAAAAGGGATTAACAAAACTACTATTCGGCCAAAATACTGGATTCCAGGAGTTTCCATTCCTGGCTCTGGAACCTGAGGAATAAAGCACAGAATGCAAAGCATCAAGAAATAGAGCCAGCTTCCCCCTACCAGCAATTTCCGCCCTTTGGCTGTTAGCTCACCGTCTGAAGTCAGATAGTTCTTAAGGCTGAACATTTTCTACCAATGCTTTCTCGCGATCACGCTTCATAGTATTAGAACGCAGCTGACCGCAGGCTGCATCAATATCTGTACCATGTTCCTGACGAACCACGCAGTTGACTCCGGTTTTCTTGAGGGTATCATAGAAAGCCATCACGCGCTCTTTGGGACTGCGGCTGTATTGGTCGTGCTCGCTAACGGGGTTGTAAGGAATGAGATTGACATAAGATAGCTTCTTAATGTTCTTGAGCAGCTCAGCCAGTTCCTTGGCCTGCTCTACACCGTCATTGACTTCATTGAGCATGATATACTCAAAGGTCACTCGGCGGTTGGTCGTCTCAATATAGTATTCGATAGCTGCAAAAAGCTTTTCGATAGGGAAAGACCGGTTAATCCGCATGATGCTGGTCCGCAGGTCATTATTGGGGGCATGGAGGGATACAGCTAGATTGACCTGCACACCTTCATTGGCAAAGTCACGGATCTTATGAGCCAGGCCTGAGGTCGAAACTGTGATATGGCGGGCACCAATAGCCAAACCTTTATCATCATTGACCGTCCGGACAAACTTGAGCACATTGTCATAGTTATCAAATGGCTCGCCGATTCCCATAACCACGATATGGCTGACCCGCTCATCCTGACCACGCTCGTCAAAATACTTCTGAACCAGCATAATCTGAGCTACAATCTCACCGTTATTGAGGTCGCGTTGCTTTTTTATTAAGCCAGAGGCACAGAAGGTGCAGCCGATATTGCAGCCAACTTGGGTAGTCACACAGACAGAAAGTCCATAGTGCTGGCGCATGAGTACCGTCTCAATCAGCATACCGTCCGGCAGCTCAAAGAGGTACTTGACCGTACCATCAGCTGACTCCTGAACAATGCGCTGTTTAAGCGGATTGACGACAAACTGATCATTTAGCTTGGCAATCAAGTCCTTGGACAGATTGGTCATCTCTTCAAAAGACTGGACCCGCTTGCGGTAGAGCCACTCCCAAATCTGGGCAGCACGGAATTTCTTTTCTCCCTGAGCTTCCGCCCATTCAATCATTTCCTGGCGCGTTAAGCTATAAATAGATGGTTTCATTTTTCTCCTTTATTCTGGCGAATCACAAAATGGCGATTGCTGTCTTTTGGCTTTTTCTGCCTATCTTGCTGGGAATTGTTGCGAGAGCGTTTATTGTCTCTTTTAGAGCGGCTGTCTCGGTCTCGCTCACTTCTGCGATTGCGGTTGCTCCCAGAACGGCTATTGCGAGAACGTTTTGACCGACCTTCTGTCTCTTTCTTGCCATGCGATTTTTTTATCAAAGGAAGCACGCTGGGGATTTGGATTTTCCAAGACAAAATAAGCACAGCCATAGCTGCAGTACTCCAGCAAATAGTCTTCTAAGCGGCTAATCTTCTCATCGCTTTCATTAGCCCGCTCGTCCTTGTAAAAACCGCGCAGGCGCAGCTGCTCATTGCCCCAGTCACCAACAATATAGTCAAACTTGGTGAGAATTTCTGAAAAACGCTGATGAAAGGCCGTCAAGTCAAAGCCTTCCTTATAGTTCTCAATCAATTCAAACTCGAATTTTTCTGCAACAATCTTGCTGTCAATCTGTTTAAACTCCGGTCCTGGGAATTTATTATAATTATACAATTCAGGTGAAATATCTTTACGCATACTCTTCCTTTAACAATCTTGGATAGTTTATCTACAACACCTTATTTTATCATAAATCAGCCAGTATTTCGCGGACTTTTCATCAAAAATACCTTTCTGAAAAAAGTCAGACGATTTAAAGTAGAAAAGGCCAGCTGATTTTGTCTGTCTCACAAGAAAAATCTTAGCAAAAGCTAAGATCTTACTTGTTCTTTTTCAGATAGTCAATGGCGTCCTGCAGCGTTTTAACTGGAACAATTTTCATATCCGTTTTAATCTTCTTGGCTGTCTCCAGAGCCGTTTGGTAGTTGTTTTTCCCATTAGGAGAAAGCTTTTTCTCTTCCTCTGTCAGTTCATTGTTCGGTGCAAAGAAGATGTCTGCTCCGCTTTGGGCCGCTGAAACGACTTTCTTATCGATTCCGCCGATTTCGCCAACTTCGCCTTCACGGCTGATGCTGCCGGTCCCCTGCAATATCGCGGCCATCACGAAGAGTCGGATCAGCCAACTGGGTATAAATGGCGAGGCTGAACATGAGACCAGCACTGGGACCGCCGATACCCTCAGTTGAAAATGTAATCGGAATACTGCTGCTGACTTCCGTCCGGTCTATCAGACTAATCCCAATCCCGTTCTTACCGTTCTCCAACTTGATGACCTTACCGGTTGCCGATTTCTCCTGACCATCTTCTTGGAAAGTCACCTTGATTTTATCCCCAAGCTTCTGCGAGTTGACATACTTGACCAGTTCCTCAGAGCTTTCAAATGTCTTATCATTGACACCAGTTACCGTATCAGCAATATTGAGAACTCCCTTGAAGGTTGAGTTATCAGCCACCTGTAGGACATAAACTCCCAGATAGTCCATTTTGATCTCTTTACCAGCTGTCGTCAACCCTTGATATTTAGCCATATTTTGTGATGTTTCCATGTAAAACTGGTTGATCCGATTGAACTCCTCATCCGTGGATCCCCCTGTCATATCCTTGGCGGAATAAATATCTGTAAAAGGGGTCAGCCAAGCATAGACCAGATGAGCAAAGGTTGCCTGCTCTACTCCGACCGTCACAAAGTTGTAGGAACCCGCTTCCTTGTCGGCCTTATTATCAACCAGCAAGACCTGCCGAACATCCTCGGCACCACCAGGAACTTCTATATAATAAGGCAGACGAACCCAAAAAGCTGCTATAAAAAGGCAATAGTGACGCCAATGACCGTCGGCCATAGATACTTCTTAATTCTTTTCATCGTTGATTCTTTCTAATTCTTTGATTACACTTTGGGGCACATAGGCCGCGATATCCTGCTGAAAAGCAATCAGCTCACGAATACGTGATGAACTGATATGCTGATAGACTGGTTTGCTGAGCAAGAAAATCGTCTCCATTTCTCCTGCCAATTCCTGATTGAAAAAGTTCATATTGGCTTCATAGTCTAGATCTTGACTGTTACGGAGACCGCGCACAAAGGCTTGGGTTCCTAGTCTTCTGGCCACTGTCACTGCTAGCTCATTCTGAGAAGTGATGACCTCGACATTTCGCAAATGTTGCAGAGCTTCTTTGACTATCCGTTCTCTGGCTTCAATTGTGAAAAAGCCAGACTTTTCCCGATTATAGAAAATCCCTACATAGAGCTTGTCAAAAAGCCTGCTGGCCCGCTCAATCAGGTCCACATGGCCCTTGGTCATCGGGTCAAAAGACCCTGTGAATAATCCTATCTTATCTGACATACACCGTCACCTTTGAAATTCCATATATCTTCTGCTTCCAAATGCCTAGCCCTGCAATTTCTTCCGGCAATTCCACTTCCTTGTCTGTCTCACAGACTACCAGGACATCTTGACCCAAGAGCTGGCGCTCCTCTAGCTTCTCAAGGTCCTCCACAATCTGCTCCTTGGCATAAGGCGGGTCCAAGAGAACCAAGTCAAAAGACCCTGTCAACATTTCCAAGGCTCGGCCAGACTCCATCTTGAGCAAGTCAAAACGTTCCGGCTCCTTGGTCATCTGAATATTCTCTGAAATAATAGCCTGAGCTCTGCGATCCTTTTCGACTAAGACAGCTTCCTCCATGCCTCGCGAAATAGCTTCAATGGCCAAACCCCCGCTCCCAGCATAAAAATCCAGCACCCGACCGCCGTCAAAATAGGGACCAATCATATTAAAAATCGCCCCCTTGACCTTATCGGTCGTAGGCCTAGTCGTCTTGCCGTCCAAAGTCTTGAGGGGCCTACCCCCATATTTACCTGCAACAACTCTCATAAAAAACATTATAACACACATCTTACAAGAGGCCAATTTTTTGAAAACTTGACAGATTAAAAACAGAAGCACCCCAAATTAGAGACTTCTGTTTTCTTTTAATTTCAGTAAAAAATCAATTAATTCAGGCTGGCAGTCTGCCTTATCCAAGATCAGTCCCATTGACCGACCAACCATAATATAAAAAGTTTCTGGCTTGTCTATAATCGCCATAATATCTTGGTAGTCAAATCTGGCATTGTTATTCCGATTAACGACACGAAAGTCTGTCTCATAGAAGCTAAACTCCTGCTCTATATCATGCCAGAGGGGGTTGCCTCTATAAAACTTTTTAATATGTCGATTCATGGACAGATAGTAAAGAAAAGGAAGGACAGCCACAGTAACAAGAAAAGCTACGCCTGGCAAAGGTTCCCCGATAAAAAAACAGATTGCACCGCATATCAGCACCACTATCTCAGGGAGAATCAGTGAGAAGATTCCATTCTTTTTATACCAAAAATTGGTCCAAGCGAAACGGCGATAAGCTTCTTCTGTCATGATCGTTTTTGCTGTCATAGGAAACATCTCTCTACCTCCTGATTATATTCCTTCCTACAGTTTACCACACTCTTGCTGGAAATAACAATATTCAATAAAGAACTTGCTTTTCTCGATTTCATCTGGTATACTGTGTGTAACTTTTAAAACGTTACATAGGAGGTGTGATATGTTTTCGCATGAAAAATTAAAAAAACGCCGGCTGGAACTTAATCTGACTCAGTCTTCCATTTACCAAGAGCTTGGGATTTCCAGAAAGACTTACTCTGCTTGGGAAAATGGTCTGGCAGAACCCCACGCAAAAAATCTCAGGAGGTTGGCCACCTGTCTCAAGGTCCAAGAGAGCTACTTTGTGGATGAGACCAGCGCGCTCTACACCTACCCTTTACTAACTCTACCACATAAAAAAGAAGTAGACCAACTCGCTAGTCGGCTCTTAGAGAGACAGCGTAAGATTAGCTCCCTTACAGCCTATAAGGTTCTATCCGTTGAGCTGGCTGCAGGTCTCGGTCACAGCTACTATGACAATGAAACAGACTACGAAACTGTCTACTTTGATCAAGATATCCAGCACGACTTTGCATCCTGGGTCTCTGGGGATTCTATGGAGCCTAAGTATCCCAATGGCTCTGTTGCCCTTATGAAACAGACGGGATTCGACTACGATGGGGCAGTCTATGCTCTCATGTGGAATGGCAAGACCTATATCAAAAAAGTCTACCGCGAAGCTGAAGGTCTACGTTTAGAGTCTATCAATCCTGACTACGAGGATCTCTTTGCTCCCTACGAAGACCAGCCTAGCATTGTTGGTATCGTAGTTGGACATTTTCTGCCGATTGAGGTATAAAACTATGGTCCTATTTGATTATTCACGCGAGCCTCGTTCAGACATCGCTTTTGTGGATATGAAAAGTTTTTATGCCTCTTGCGAATGCATTTCCCTCGGCCTTGACCCTTTAAAAACCTCGCTCTGTGTCATGAGCCGAATTGAAAATTCCGCTGGACTGATACTAGCTGCCACCCCTCTCTTTAAAAAGAATTTCGGCAGCCAGAATGTCAGCCGAAGCTATAATCTTCCTTTTGATGTCCACACCCGTAAGTTCAACTATGCTGCTGCCCGCAAGCAGGGACTACCGATTACAGCAGATTATATACGCTTTATCGAAGACGCTGCTCAAAAGACCTTACTGGTCCCACCTCGGATGAACTACTACATCCAGAAAAACATGGAAATCCAAAAGATTTTCCAGGATTTTGCAGCTCCCGATGACATTTTCCCCTACTCAATCGATGAGGGCTTCCTAGATTTGACAAGCTCTATCAACTACTTCATTCCCGATCAGACGCTGGACCGCAGGACCAAGCTGGACCTGCTGGCTGCCCGCATTCAACAGGCTATCTGGAAGAAGACTGGGATTTATGCATCTATCGGTCTGAGCAACGCCAATCCACTTCTCGCCAAGCTAGCCTTAGACATTGAAGCCAAACACACCAAAAAAGATGCGGGTCAACTGGTCCTATGAGGATGTTCCCAGAAAGGTTTGGACTATTCCGACAATGACTGATTTTTGGGGCATCGGCTACCGAACAGCCACCCGTCTTAAGAAGCTGGGAATTCACTCCATTTATGATTTGGCTCACTTTAATCCCGATATTCTCAAAAAAGAAATGGGAGTCCTGGGCCTGCAGCTTTGGTTTCACGCTCACGGCATTGATGAAAGCAATGTTCACAAGCCTTATCAGGTCAAGTCACACGGCCTAGGGAATTCGCAAATTCTCCCCCGAGATTATAGACAGCAGGCAGAGATTGAGCTCGTTTTCCGAGAAATGGCTGAGCAGGTCGCCATTCGGCTCAGACGCTCTGGTAAGAAATGCCAGCGTGTCTCCATCTATGCCCGTTACTCCAAGCAGGAGCTCCTGCCCTCCATTCATACACAGAAAAAAATTGAGCCCACTAACAACAGTGACCGATTGGCTCAAATCGTCGTTCAGCTTTTTCGTTCCAAATATCAGGGCGGGGCTATCCGCCAGATTGGCGTTTTTTACAGTGATTTTGTCGATCAAGGTTATGGTCTGATTTCTCTCTTTGACGATCCCCTGCAAATTCAAAAAGAAGAGGAGCTCCAACAGACGATTGACCGCATCAGAGATCGCTTCGGCTTCGCCTCTCTGCTTAAGGGAAATGCCTTGCTGGGCTCCTCCCGTGCCATCGCTCGAAGCAAGCTGACAGGTGGCCATTCGGCTGGAGGGCTGGAGGGCTTATCATGACCGACCGCTCCTACCTCCCCTATCAGTCAGCTCGTGACTTTCAGGATCGGGGCATGGCTAAGTGGGCTGGCTTTTTCCTCTCTGAGCACAGCACTGCTTTGGCCAAAAAAGAACTAGATATGAGCCAATTGCCCCAACTTGATAGACAGGAAAAATTCCAGTTACTCAACCAAGCCTACAGTCATCAAGTTCCCATCAGAATCACCTTTCTTAATCAGGGAAAGCTGACCGACATTACTGCTACCGTCTTTCAGCTGGACTGCAAGCAGGTCCTCCTGCAGGAAGGTGACCATTACAAAGGCCTTGCTATCCATCAGATTCTTTCGATACAAGCTTCAGGAGGCGCAGATGACCACTCAAAATGTACATGAGGAACTTCAATTTGACTATTTTTCCCAGAATTACTATCAATTTCAAGAGGATTTTTATCAATTTTCCAATCTTCCCCAGCCTCTGATGGTCATGGAAGATGACATCCTACTCCACATGGCCAGCCGCCAAGCCACTTATTTCAAACTCTCCAAGACCAAAAGCTTGGACAAGAAGGACCATTACTTCCACTTTACCGTCAGTCGTCCAGACCAAGCAAAACGACTCTGTATCTACCACTATCAAGGCCAAACAGAAGATATAAATCAATAAGCTCCCAAACTCAGTCTGGGAGCTTATTATATGGAGTTGGCCATCTACTAGAATCTTCTCAATTATTTATTGCTTTAAGTCAAGCAAATAACACTAAAGATTTGAGACAGCTATATTATATTTGAGGTCAATCTGAACCCGAGAAGCACCATTCTTTTTAGGTTATACACCTAGTTTATTTGTATAACTTAATTTCAGATTAAAAACACCCCAAAAGTTAGATTTTCTGTCTAACTTTTGGGGTGCGGGTCATAGCAATTTGCCTTTTCTTTTATTTTTTGTCGGTGTCAAGATTTGCAGCTTCAATAACAGGTTGCTCATCTTGTTTTAGCTTGTTAACAGTCATATTAACACCAAGAGCTCCTGCTAGGAGTTGACGGATGTCAAAGCCTGCACCTTGCGACACTTGGTCAATACTCTGCATGATATCACCAACCATCTTAGAAGCATTGCCTTCACCATACATAGTAATTTTGTCCACCTTAGTAAGCGGCTCTGCTACAGCACGGGCAATTTCTGGCAGTTTGTCTACAATCATCTCAGTAATCGCAGCTTCCTGCATCTTCTTCATGGCTTCTGCTTTTTTATCCAAACCTTCTGCTTCAGCTTCTAGCTTAAGACGAATAGCTTCAGCTTCAGCACGTCCCTTTGCTTCAATGGCTTCAGCTTCTTGCAGTTGCGCAAATTTCTCAGCCTCGGCTTGGGCCTTGCGGGCTTCGGCTTCTTTTTGTGTTTCAAAGAGTTCCGCCTCGGCTTGACGTTGACGCTCAATCAATTGTGCTTCCGCTGCTTGTTGACGAGAGTATTTCTCCGCTTCAGCCTGTTTGCGGATGTTAGCATCCAGTTCTTGCTCCCGAACCTTAACTTCGCGTTCCTTGACTTCAGCCTCTTTCTCTTGCTTCATGATATTAGCTTCAGCAGCCACACGTTCTTGCTCGCGACGCTGCACCTCTGCCTCAATCCCTTTAGCTGCATCAGCCTTAGCTTGCGCAATATCCGCTTCCTGCTTGAGGGCTGCTTGCTTCAGTTTCAACTCATTTTGCTTTTGAGCGATTTCTAAGTCAGCGGCTACGCGCTTGTCGTTAGCCAATTTGTCTTGCTCAGCTTCTACTTCCTTGCGCTCACGTTCAGCTTTAGCCTTTGCAATTAGGGCATCTTTTTTGATGGTTTCGACATTTTCGATACCGAGATTATCAATCACACCACCTTCGTCAGAGAAAGACTGAACGGTAAAGGCAATGACTTCTAATCCCATCTTAGCCAGATCCGGAGCTACGTTGTCCTGAACTTTTGAGGCAAATTCCTGACGGTCATTGACCATCTTACGAAGCTCCATCTGACCAATTACTTCCCGAAGATTTCCTTCCAAGACATCTTGAACAGAGTTAGAAATATCTGTTGTATTCCAATTAAGGAAGTTTTCTGCTGCACGAGCAATCATTTCATCGGTCGTTCCGATTTTCAGCTTAACAGCTGCATCAGCACGTACATTGATAAAGTCAAGAGTCGGTACTGCTTCAGATGTGCGAACATCTGTTGAGAACTGCTCAATATCCAAATAGGAGCGCTGCTCTACAAAAGGAATCATAAATCCAGCTTTACCGCGAAGGTGACGCTGTTTACGAAGACCTGTAATTACAACTACTTCGTTAGGGCGTGCGTTAACATAGCCTTTCACTAAAAGTACAACAAGTACAACCAAACCAATAATTACTGGAATCAACCAGGTTGGAAAGAAAAATGTATCCATTAAATCTCCTTCTATAAGACAATTTTCATTGTCTATTTTCTTTTTATACTTAGTATAACAAATTATTTCAAATTCTCAAATTATTTTCAAAATTTTTACAAGAATTATTCATCAAACAGTCCTTGCAAACCGGCGAAAGGATTGTTCTTCTCTTTTTGAGCTTCCTGGGCAGCGGCGAATTCCTCTTCCGTCATAACCTGCCAGTCCTGACCAGACAGAAAACCTTGGCCGGCTTCTTCCTCAGCTGTTAGGATTTTCAGTGGAATATTCATCAGGATATTGTCAGCTACACTCTCAGCTATATTAATCTCGCCATTTTCAATCGGAAGCACCAAGTCCTGATCAATCAGTTCCTGCGATGCAGCCTGTCCTTCTTCCATGAAAATTTCGTTGACTAGATAAGACTCCTTGAGTTCCACTGGCTCCATGCTACGACTGGACGTTAAGGTAATGGTATATGACAAGTCATAATCCAGAAAATAAAGGCCGTCTTCATATTGAACCTTTCCTTTGGCTACAATATCCTGAACGTCTAAAATCTCAGGATTGCGCTCTTTTAACTCCTCTGCCAAGTCCAGCTTTTTCTCAAAAGCTAGACCATCTGGATTCTTCCGAATTTCTTGAATATGCAACATAAGTTCCTCTTTGTTTTTTTCTTTATATTATATCATGTTTGAGCACTTCGATGTTATTGAAAATTATTTTGTTATAATAAAATGTAAGGAGGGAAGACAATGGAACATCTAGGACAGGTTTTTAGATCTTTTCGAGAGGCAAGGCACATCTCTTTATCCGAAGCGACTGGCAGAGAATTTTCAAAATCTATGCTCTCTCGCTTTGAAAATGGGCAGAGCGAACTTTCGGCACAGAAACTTTTTAGCGCTCTCAGCGCCATCCACACGGAAACGGAAGAATTTACCGTTGCAGCCGGCATCCAGGATCATCATTCTCACAAGGAACTCTTAAGCCAAATTCAAGACCTGTTGCAAGCCAATCAGCTTGACCTCTTAGAGGAACTTTATCTGGAAAAAGAAAAATCACTCAAAAAAGCAAGAAGGCTAGCGATTGGGTTGAGCGCCTGATTGTAAAGGCCTATCTCTGTGCCCTCAAGGAGTCTGAAAAGGCCAGTCCAGGAGAACTGGATTTCCTCCATGATTACCTCTTTTCAGTTGACATTTGGGGGCGCTACGAACTCAATCTCTTCTCTGTCTGCACTCCGGTTTTATCTCTAGACTTGTTTTCCCAATACACCAAAGAAATCCTCTCAAGAAAGGATTTTGCCGCCTTGTTTGCCAACAACCGCAACACCCTGCACACTACCTTTCTTAATGGCTATCTTCTGGCCATCAGTCAGGAAAATATCACTCAGGCAGACTATTTCCAACAAGTCATTGAGCGACACTTTTATGAAGAAAATGAGACTTACTTTCGAATTGTCTATCTCTTTGCTCAAGGAGAGTTAGCTTGTTTGAAAGGGCAAAAAGAAGAGGGGCTTTCGCAAATGAAGCAAGCTGTCAACATTTTCCGAATCTTGAACTGTCAGCATAGCGCTGACTGCTATCAAGAAGCCCTTGATACTGCTTTTCAAAAATATAGCAAATAATGCAAATCTCCACTTTTAAGCTCAGCTATTTTGAGTTGGACAGTGGTTTTTTTATGCAAAATAGACTCAAATTTACTAATTTTAACAATTGAACTCAAAAATTCGTTGAATATATGCAACGTTTCCTGCAGATTGGATTCTCTATTTTATACTAAAAACAGAAAGAGCTAGCGCAAGTCACTTTCAGAACTTTACCACTTACTTATGAGACCTGACCAGTTGCCGAAAAACCCTTGTTTTTGGCTTTAAACGGTCTATAATGGTCATCAGAAAGAGAAAAAACAAAAGCTAGATTACAGATACACCCAATCAGCTTTTAGACAATCTTGCAGTTTAGAAAAGGAGTCTACGATGAAATTATTCTTTAAAAATGGGGTCTATGCCTCACTCAGCCTTTCCCGAATCTTCAACACCTTGGGAGCTTCTATTTTCAATATTGTTTTTGTGGTATTTGCTTCCAGCATGCCCAATCCCAAGTTTGCTATTGCCGTGGCTAATTTTATCGTTCTAGTTCCGACATTCTTTACTATCTTTGCTGGTATCAAAGCTGACAAGACCGTCCATAAAGCTCGTTGGCTGATTCATTTTGGTTATCTTCAAGTCCTGCTCTTTGTCCTTGTCGCCTTCATGACTCGCTCCAGCTCTTATCTAGCCTTTTCAGCCGTCTGCTTGATGAATATTCTTTCAGATATCATCAGCGACTATCGCAGCGGCCTGCAAATGCCGATTTTAAAAAAGAATGTTCCAGAGAAAGACCTTATGGAAGCCTTCTCTTTTACCCAGCTTATCAGCTTTCTCTGTAGCCTGGCCGGACAAGCTTTGGGAGTTTGGCTCCTAACCGTCAGCCAGCAAGACTTTTTCTTAGTTGCTTTGGTTAACGCCTTGACCTTTCTCCTATCCTCCACCATCCTCTACCTAGTCCGTCGCCGATTGACCCATGACCCTGTGGCAATTTCTGAGAGAAAAGCTCCTCTGAAAGAAGAATTGAAAAAAATGTACACATCGTCCAAGCTCATTTGAGCAGGAAGGTTCTAACAATTTTCTCAAACTACTGGCTCAAATCCTGATCGTCAACGCTATGGCAGGTTCTCTTATAGCTCTTTATAATCTCTACTTGCTGGATAACCCCATCTTCCAGCTATCCTTTAGCCAGTCTCTCTTGGTTCTTCAGACAACTCTTGTCCTAGCCATGATCGCAGCCAGTCTGACTCCCAACGATTACTTTAGCCGCCTATCGCTTAATCAACTAACCCTCTGGGCTGCTCTTACCATGATTCTGCTTGCTGTCAGCAATTTCTTGCATCTGCCTGTTTTCGTCGGCATTGCTTTTGGTTTTTTACTAGCTTATATCTCCGGCAAGATCAATCCCAAAATCAACACCCTCTTACTGAGCAAGTTGTCTTCTGATGTTCTCGCTCAGACTTCCAGCTTTCTGAGTCTGCTCTTTTCTTTCTCTGTCCCCTTTGGTACTATGGTCTTCAGCAGCCTAGCCCTCTGGAATATGAACGCTAGCTGGCTCATCTTCAGCATTATCGGTGTAATTGCTCTGCTCCTATCTATTGAAAAAAAGAAAGATGTTAAAGAAATGTGATAGATCAATCTTGTTTCTACATTTGTTCTCCTAGAAGACAGCAAAAAACGATAACTTCCAAATAAGAAGTTATCGTTTTTGTGTATTAGAAAGCTAAAGATTAAGTTTCACTTAGCCTATTCTATTACTATTAGTTCCAGCCAAAGCGTCTGCCTCTACCATTGCGGTCAAAGTACATCCAGCTTCCATCTTCCAGCTGAATCCATTTATTGCGCGCCATTTCTCCGGAATTGGCATCAAAGTAACGGTTAGCACCATTGACATAGACAATCTTACCTTTGACTTGCTTGCCATTTTGGTCGAAGTAAAGGGTTTGTTGGCCAATCTGCTGCAAACCTGTCACTGCTTTACCAGCCTGATCGAAGTAGTACCATTCGTTCTTGGCACCTTCAACAAACTTGTTGGCTGCCATTTCTCCTGAGTTGGCATCGAAGTAACGGATTGATTTATCAGCCAGAGTTACTAGCTGTCCTTTGACTTGCTTACCATTTTGGTCGAAGTAAAGGGTTTGTTGGCCAATCTTCTGAAGACCTGTCACTGCTTTACCAGCCTGATCAAAGTAATACCATTCGTTCTTGGCACCTTCTGCAAACTTGCCGACTGCCATTTCTCCTGAATTAGCATCGAAGTAACGGATTGATTTATCAGCCAGAGTTACTACTTTACCTTTGACTTGCTTGCCATCTTGGTCAAAGTAAAGGGTTTGTTGGCCAATCTTCTGAAGACCTGTCACTGCTTTACCAGCTTGATCGAAGTAATACCATTCGTTCTTAGATCCTTCTGCAAACTTGCTGACTGCCATTTCTCCTGAGTTGGCATCGAAGTAACGGATACTCTTGTCTGCAAGTGTCACGATTTTACCCTTGACTTGCTTGCCATCTTGGTCGAAGTAAAGTGTTTGCTGGCCAAGTTTTTGAAGACCTGTTACTGCAACACCATCTGCTCCGAAATAGTACCAGTCACTTGGATTATCACCTTGGGCAAAGCGGTTAGCAGCAGCATTACCTGAATCCTTATCAAAGTAACGAAGTTTACCATCTTTGGCACGCGCAATCTTGCCTTTGACTTGGTAGCCGTTTTGGTCGAAGAATTGCTGATTGCCGCCCATGGTTACCAGACCTCTAGCCATGACACCCTTGGCATCAAAGTAACGCCAGTTTTGGCCGTCAGTAGTATAGTAACGATTGAGAACTTGGGCACCAGTCTTATCGTAGTAGTACTGATTGCCGTTTTCATCTTCACGGAGCGAGTCACGCAGCTGAATACCATTCTTGAGGAAATAAACTTGCTTGCCATCAATTTCATGAGCACCTGTTGCTAGGTAACCTCGTTTATCGAAGTAATACCAATTTCCATTTTCATCTTGGATAAAGGAATTTCTAGCTTGATAGCCACTAGTTGAATAGTACTTAGTACCACTAGCATCACTAACAAATCCTGTGTAGGCACTCTTATTAACTAATTGCTTAGGCAGTACCATCTCACCATTCTTGTTGTTGAGATATTCGTTGCTAGCCCAGTCTTTAAGAACATAGTAAGCACCACGACCCAAGATATTGGTACCGTTAAAGTGTTTAGCAGACCACTTGGTAATCTTCTCATCAGTCGTCATCTTTGACCGTTGGAAATCTGTACTCGTTCAAAGATTTCTGGATATTTAGCTTTGAGTTCATCCAAGAAGACTCCACCATACTTGCCTTGATAGTCTGTACCATTCGTTTTAGTATTGGCAACGTAAAGATTTTCCTTGATTTCTGCGCCTTCACGGTAGGTTCCGTAGTTGTTGACACGAGTTGCTGTTACCACTTCCTTGCCTGGCAGGTTGTAGATTTGGTCTGGCACCCAGTCCGCAATGGCTTGGATATTGACACTGTGAAGAGCACGGAGAGCATTGAGCAGGTCATCTAAAGAACCATATTTATTGTTCTTGCTCATAGCCATATCATAGCGGTCTTCAAAGGCATAACCATTCTGGATGATAGAATCTAGGAAAGTACCGTCTTGGCTAGATACATACTGAGGTGGCAGCTCAAATGAAGTCACTCCCCATTCCTTAAAGAGGTTGACATTTTTAGCAATGACTTTATTGGTATATTGATCATCGCGAGTTGCAAAGTCTTGGAAGTTAGAGAATCCTTCGTAAATCAGCTGAGAATCAAGGGCTGCGCTAGATTCGTAAACCTGACCGCTGGCATTTTTCTTCTTGCCGGCTGTTACACGAGCATCCTGATCTGCCTTAGCACCAACTGGTACCCAAACAGCCAGATAACCAGAAACCTGGACATTGCTGTAACCTGCGATATCATTCATATCAAAGGTCAAAATACCATTGGCATCTGTCTTCTTCCAGAGGGATTGAGGCACTTCTTCGTCAGTTAAATAGCGGGAAATACCATCTTTGGTCGTCAAGAGCACAGGACGGTAGTATTGATTCTTATGGGCTGCTCCCATATTGACTTGCAGTTTATCCCATTCGTTCAGTTTCAGGTTCGGGTTATTAGAAGCAATAACTGCCATCCCTTGGGTACGAGTTTCTGCTGTACCTTCATCTGTTGCTTCGTTGGCACCAGTACCGTAACGAACAGAAGTCAAAATACCATTGTAAGACCATTTATCAGCCTCACGAGGTACACCCATATAGGTGACTTTCATGTCCTGACCACCAGCTACATACTTAATCCGAGCCCTCAACAGGGCATCGATAGCATCGTGGTAAGGAGATTTTTTCTCCATATATTGACCGTCATCTGTGTAGAGATCACCATAGTAGACCCGAGTGATGGAGTCTTTGTTGGAGAGCATGAGAGCATGAGCAGTTGGGATATTAAACTGCGTATACTTCTTGTCCGCCTTGCGCATATCTTCGTTGTAGATCTTGAAGGCTTGCTTGAGCTCATCCATGGTAAAGGTCAAACCATCCGTATTTGGATTGATATTTTCCCGAATGATGTCGGCAATAACGGTTTGTACTTCACTATCATGTGCCCGAACAAAGATATAGTTGGCCATCCGTTCGCCATTTTTCTTTTCAGTAGAACGGTCATTCAGACTATTCGTAATCGTTGGCTCTACACCACTACGGATAGAAAGCTTGCGCATGAACGAATAAAGCAAGGATAGGCGAAGCTTATTATCAATCGGCAATTGTGCACCCTTGGTGTCTTTGTTGTAGTCAGGGTCGTTGTCAGACCAAGCTTCCAAGATAGACAGATGCTTGATGGCTTCTTCTTCACTTTCTCCAACCTTGTAGCGAGACTTGAAGTAGTCAGAGGCAATCTGGAGCAAGTCCGCATTGACATTGTCTACCGCATCGACACGGACTCCGTCAAAGTTAGCAGTCGGATCATTAGCTACGATGCTGCCGAAGTTCATCATAAAGTGCAGCCAGTTGAGTTGCTCAGCCTGAACAGCTGGATTAGAGTTGTCAAAGTCGTTAGCTAGCAGGAACTCATAACCACCGTTTGACTTGTCAATGAAGTACTTAGGTGTACCAGTTTGGTTGGTAGGTGTGCGGTTCAGAATACGGTACTTAGAATTAGCATGAGAAGTCTTCTCACTATTGGAATAAAGCAGAGCTCCGCCTTGCAAGTGGTCCTTATTAGTACCAGTTGTTTCAGACTCTGTCTTGATATTCCAGTTTGGCTGAGTTTTGACAAATGAGCCCATCAATGTTCTCAGCCATTTAGTATCGCCTTCTTTACCAATTCTTCTTCAATTTTGCGCTGAACCTGCTGAGAAGCACCTGTCAGGATAGCTTGTTCCACTTTGTTTTCAAAAGCTCCTGCTCCCAGACCTTGCTGGTTCATATAGTTGAGATAGCTAACCTGCGTTTGCTTATCAGGCCACCAAGCCATCAAAAGCGGACGTAGGTCTGTTTCTGTCGATGCTGTCCATGTTTTTCCGTCTTTCAAGATGAACTTCGGACGATACCAGCTATCTGCTGTCAGGTAGCCGTCAACTGTTTCAATATCCTTTTCCGTAGTGCCATGGAAGGCATTCTTTTGAGTGAATTCATTATTGAGACTGCTAGTACCTTGCTGGAATTGATATTCAGCTGAATCAATCAATGCTCCAGTCTCTGCATCGAAATAAAGAATTTTTCCATTGAGCTCAACAGCGAAATTCTTTTTAACTGTACCGTCATCCTGAACATAGTATTTCTTGCCATCAATCGTCTTGATGTGAGATAAGACATCATCATCATGCTCAGCATTAACAGGCGCCGCTTGGGCTTGAGCAGCCACCATTCTTTCAGCTATCGCTCCCTGTCTTTGAGCCGGTTCTGGCAAGCGATCTTTCTTTGCAACCTTTGGATTTGCAACAATCTTGTCTGTAACAGTCTTCTTTGCTTGTTTGTCAGCAGTTGCTGGACTTACTTGTCTATCCTGATCAGTTGCTTCCGGTTTAGCAGTTTCTGATGTTACATTAGCTGCTTTTGCTTCTTCAGCAACAGCTGCTTTTTCTGTAGTTGCTGCTTCTGCTACTGCCGGCTTAGCTGGCTCTTGAGCATCTGTTTGAACCGCTGCTTCCGTATTTGCTGCAGTTTCAGCAGTTTTTTCACTGGCTACAGCAGCATCAACCACCTTGTCTGCAGAAGTTGCTTTTTCTGCTTCCAGCTGAGAAGCTGAGTTGGCTTGTACTTGAACTGGCTGCCCTGAGCCACTATCCTGAGCTGCAGTTGGCTCTTGAACTGCCACCTGCTTAACATCATCAGCGTGGACAAGACCTGCTTCGAGACCAAGTACTTTTGGTGCTACGATAAGTGCTAAGGTAGTCACACCGATGGCTACCCAGTTCTTCTTAACTTTATGCATCTTATAATGAATTTTTTTCTCCATCATAAAACCTCCTTCTGAATTTGGTATAAAGTTATACTCTTATTCTAGTATATTTTTAGAAATGAGTCTATTTTATTTGCACATCTGCAACTGAGAACGGCAAATTCTTTCAAACTGAGCTTTGAGCTTCTGGGCAACACCGAAGGAATCTAAGAATTCCAAAAAAGATAGGCATTGCTCAATATCGCTTAGAGCATGGCTATTCCCAACCTTGTAGGAATAAAGGGCCCTATGATACTTAATCAGCATCCGTTCATAGAGATCTGTCTCAGGGATTTTAGAATGATCAAGATAATTTAGGAATCTCATAGCAACCTGCAAATGGTTTCCCTCTATGCAGACGCTGATAACATTAAGCAGCATCTTAATAATACGCCGGCGGTTCTCTGGTAGGTCATTATAAAACTGGGTGCGATTAATCATCTCACTAGCAAAGGTTTCCAGTGTTTCCAAGGTCAAGAGATCCACACTATTAGTAAAGAGCCAAAGCTCGTAGCGTCCCCACTCCTCAACAGAAAAGAGATAATCGGTCAGAAATTCTATATCCTTCTTGCTAATCTGAAAATCTGGACTGCAGGAAGACAGAACCGCCCTGACAACAATTGTATTGAGCCTATAGTTCTTCTTCTCAGGGAACTTTTCAGCCAAAGCTTCTGAGCTAGCCAAAATACTTTGGAGCTTGACGACATTGTTTTCCTGATAAGCATCAGCCACTTTTTTTGAGAAAAGCGCATCATCTGCTTCAATATAGTTATGGTAAACATACTGGAACTCGTCTAGAGAAACAGCCATATTCTTCAAGCAGCAATAGAAAGAATCAAGCGTGATACCGCTGACTCCCCGCTCAAAACGGGACAATTGCGCCACTGAAATATCTCCGGCTGCCGCTTCTTTAAGAGGCATGTTTTTTGATTCTCTAATGACTTTGAAAATTTTTCCAAATGTTTTCAACATACCGAACCCCCGGTTTCATATATGCAATAAAATTTTTTACTAAATTTAATATACTAGTAATATATTTCTGTTTTGTTACAAAAAAACTACTTTGTATTTCTAAATGATACAAATAGATTAACTTGAACAATAAAATAACTCAATATAGTGATTTTTTTCTGAAAAATTTTTATGGTTTTCAAGAAAATGCTTATTTTTATAAGAAAGCAAGAAGGGTTTAGCCTGACAACTTGAAAATACTGACTTTTTTTCTAATCTAAGTCTTTGACTAATACAAAAATAAAAATTGGATTATCTAAACTTTTCTAGAAAGTTGAAATAAAATTGTAACACAATCTGAGTGAACATTTTTTAGACATGACTTAAAGGAAGCAAAATGAAAAGGATTTAGTCCTGCCCAATTCAGAACTAAATCCTTTTAGTAGTTATTTATCTAACTTTTGGGAATAATTTCAGTTTCCCAGTTTTTACATCTGTCTCAATCGCTCCACCCGCTCTGAGATGGGAGGATGCGTATAGAAGAGTTTCTTCAGTCCGCCTTCTTTCTTAGGGTCGCTGATATAGAGAGCTGCACTGGCATCATCAACATGATGTTCCATAGGCTCACTGCGATCCAGCTTGAGCAGGGCATTAATCATCCCTTGCGGATTGCGGGTCAGCTCTACACTGGAAGCATCAGCCAGAAACTCCCGCTGACGAGAAATGGCCAACTGCACCAAGGTAGCTGCCAGAGGAGCTAAAACGATAGCAATCAATGATACGATAAGGAGAATAATTCCCAAACCACTATCGTTATCTCGATCATTACTACTCCGACGTCCGCCACCAAACCACATCATACGGCCAGCCAGGCTAGACAACAGGGTAATAGCACTGGCCAAAGCCACAGCAATCGTTGAAATTCGAATATCATAATTGCGAATATGACTGACTTCATGACCAATCACTCCCTCAAGCTCCTCACGATTCATGATTTGCAAGATACCTGTCGTTGCCGCGACAGCTGCATTTTCAGGCTTAGAGCCAGTCGCAAAAGCATTGGGAGAGGGATCCTCTACGATATAGACACGAGGCATAGGAATCTGAGCAACCATTGCCATATCTTGTACGATATGATAGAGCTCAGGCGCTTCCTGCTCAGAGACCTCGCGGGCTCCGTTCATCGCCATGACCACTTCTGTAGACTGAAAAATCATCACTCCCGCATAAATCGCTCCGATAATCAAGGCTAGCAAAACACCACCTACAGCAGACCGCAGCCAGAGATAGCCAATAGCTGCTCCAAGGAGAGCCAAGAGGCCGAAAAAAAGCGATAAGGAGGAGCCAAGTCCTCCTTTTATTGCTGGCAATTTGATCAAATAGCATCTTAGTCACCTAGTCCAGTGCTGCCAAAGTCAACTTTTGGCACAGCCTTTTCTTCTTCTGGTGTCTTGAGGAAGTCTGCAGCTTTAAAACCAAACATTCCTGCAACAATATTGCTTGGGAAAGTTTCCAGCTTGACATTGTAGTTGCTAGTTACTGAATTATAAAGCTGACGAGAATAAGCGATTTTATTTTCAGTATTGGTCAGTTCTTCCTGCAACTTCAGGTAGTTGGTGTTCGCTTTCAGATCTGGATAGCTTTCAGCTACTGCAAAGATTCCAGAAATCTGACGAGAAAGGGCGTCGCTGGCTTGCATAGCTTCGGCTGGTGAAGCAGCTGAAGCTACCTGATTGCGCAGTTGGGTTACCTTTTCCAAGGTTGCCTGCTCGTACTTGCCATAGCCTTTGACCGTTTCCAAGAGGTTAGGAATCAAGTCATTTCGGCGTTTAAGCTGCACATCAATCTGGCTCCAAGCTTCCTGAGTCTGCATGCGGCTTTTAACCAAGGTATTGTACGCACCAACAACGAAGAATGCTAAAACCGCGACAATAATAAGAACAATAATAAAAGTCATGATATACTCCTTCAATTTTGATTAGACTTATTATATCAAAAAATAGAGGAACTGTCTTTATTCTTGACATGGATTTAGAAAAGATGTACGATAAAGGAAAGAATAAACCGACTGTCGGTCGAATAAAATTTTACTACCAAAAAGGATGCAAACATGGCCAATAAAAAAGACTTTATCTTAGATACCGCACAAAAGCTTTTTATGGAGCAAGGCTTTGACCAAACCTCTATCTCCCAGATTTTAGAAGCGACTCAAATCGCCCGCGGTACTCTCTACTATTACTTTTCTTCTAAGGAAGAGATAATGGATGCCATCATTGAGCGAACCATTGAAAGAGCATTTACAGCTTCCCAAGCCTTTGCTGATAATCGTGAACTGACTATCATACAGCGCTTGGCTGGCAGCATGGCTGCTCTGAATCTTAATCATCAAGAGGGAAAGGAAGTGCTGCTGCATCTCAATCAGCCGCAAAATGCGCTCCTGCACGAAAAGACCAATCAAATTCTTCTTGAACGAGCACCCCAGATTTTTACTTCCCATCATCCAAGACGGCATCGCTGCTGGAGACATGAAGACTGATTATCCCTACGAAAGCCTGGAAATGATTCTTACTTATTCACTACAAGCTTTTGGCAGCAGTTTTCAGGCTCTCCCCCCAGAAAAACAGCAGCAAAAACTACAGGCTTTTCTCTATCTTTTAGAAACTATTTTTCACAGCCGGCAAGGCTACTTCAATTCCTTTCTATCTTTGATTCAGACTCAAAGCAGCTAGACAGCTAATTACTAGATTTACTATTTACACTTACTTGACATCACAAGATTAGGAGGCAACTATGAAACAATCAGGCTTTAGACTCTTTTTATTGATTTGGATAGGAAGCTTCATCTCGGAAATCGGCTCTGGTATGACTTCTTTCGCTTTAGGAGTTTATATCTTCCAGCTGACCGGTTTGGTTTCTGTTTCTTCTTTTGTTACGCTTTGTGCTTTTCTACCCGGTCTTTTGGTTACTCCTCTGGCTGGAATTCTGGCAGATCGCTATGACCGAAGATTGCTGATGGCTCTGGGGGATGGTCTGTCAGGCTTAGGAGTTCTCTGGATTTACTTTAGTCTGAAGAATCCTGCTTTGATTTTTATCTGTATCGGAGCTGCCATTAGTTCGCTCTTTTCAGCCTTGGTCAATCCGGCCTTTCGAGCTACGATTTCCGACTTGCTGCCTGAGGACCAGTTATCAAAAGCAACTGGTTTGTCCCAGATTAATGGAATTGCCCGCTATCTGATTTCACCAGCCTTGGCTGGAATGATTTTAGCCAGTGGACATATCAGCACGATTCTGTTGCTGGACTTTTCGACCATTTTCGTGACAGTGGCCTGCACCTTGCTCGCTCGTAGAGCCATTCATTCGCAAGTTTATAGCAGTGATAGTCGTTTCTGGGCTGATTTCCTTAAAGGTTTTCAAATCGTCTATGGAAAAAAAGGCATCTGGATTTTAGTCCTAGCTGGAACAGGCTTTTCCTTCTTTCTGGGAACTGTCCAAATCCTGCTTTCTCCCTTAGTGCTGGCTTTTGCAGATGCCAAAACAGCCGGCTGGGTCATGACCATCTCCAGCAGTGGCATGCTGATAGGAGGCTTGGTTCTGGGGATATTTGCTATTAAAAGACACTTCCATCGTATGCTCTGCCTCTCACTATTTCTTCTGGGACTCTTCATGGTTGGGCTGGGAATGAGGGAAAATTTCATCTGGATTTGCAGCTTTGGCTTTCTCCTCTTTGCTGCCCTGCCTTTCGCCAATACAGCCATTGACTATCTGGTCCGCATCAATATTAACAAATCCGATCAAGGCAAGGTCTGGGGGAACCATTGGGATTATTTCTCAGCTGGGCTATGTGCTAGCTTATGCTGGCATGGGTTGGGTAGCAGATACCTTTTTCAAACCCTCGCTAACTTACTTTGGCTGGCTGGCAAATTCTGTCGGAAAAATCATCGGTGTTGGCGGAGGCAGAGGCTACGGTCTGCTCTTTATCCTATCCGGTATCTCTATCAGCATCGGTGCTTACCTGCTCTCCCGAGCACGTTCAGTAAAGGAGCTGGAATATGTTTCAACGCTTGATAAAAAATGATTTAAAAGAAAACAAAGTCAGTATGCTGGTCATCGGGCTTTTCCTTCTTCTGACTCTGACTCTAAGTTTTGCAGCTACGCGCCTGACCGTCAGTCTTACCAACTCGATTGAGCGCTTTGTGGAGACAGCCAAAAGCCCTCATCTCTTACAAATGCACAGCGGAAGCATTGACCGAGAACGCCTGAAAAACTTTGTCCAGCAGCATGCTGAAATTGCCGATTGGCAAGTGACCGACTTTGTCAATTTAGAAGGAACAGCCATCCGCATCAATGGACAGGACTCGCTTCAGGACAGTTCCCAAGATAATGGTTTTTCCAGTCAGAACCAACACTTTGACTTTCTGCTGGATCAACATAACCGACCCGCTCAACCTCAGCCAGGTCAAGTATATATTCCGCTCTACTACTACAACAGCGGTAAAATCAAGATTGGCGACCAAATAAGGGTCGGCAAGCTACAGCTAACTGTCCAGGGCTTTATCCGTGATGCCCAGATGAATGCTGGTCTAGTCTCCTCCAAGCGCTTCCTCATCTCGCAAACTGATTTGCAGACTCTGAAAAAAGAAGCATTTGCATCTAATGAGAACCTGATTGCCTTTCGAGTGCATAAGCTTAGCCAAATCTCAGCTATCGAGCAGGCCTATAAAAATGCAGAGCTTGAGTCCAATGGGCCGCCCATGATTACTTATCCGACGATCAAGATGATTAACGGCTTCAATGATGCTCTAGTCATCCTAGTCATGGGGCTGCTGGTTGTGGCCATCATTGACATCACCTTTCTCTGCATGCGCTTTGCCCTCCTGACCAAGATTCAAGAAGACCTGCAGCAGATTGCGGTTATGAAGGTGATGGGACTACCCCAAAGCTTTATCAGCAGAGTCTACCTGACCAAGTATTATTTCTGCCTGGCTCTAGCAACCATCGCTGGATGGGGACTGTCCTTTCTTCTGAGTAGTCCTTTTAAAGCAAATGGCACTGTCTATGGGGCAAAGTCCGACGCCCTTCTATAGCTATCTTCTGGAAATGCTAGTGGCTCTACTGCTCTGTCTCTTGGTCTTTTGGCTGACTGCCCGGCCTCTCAGCTCTTTTAAGAAAAAGACCCCCGGCCAAGCTTTAAGATTAGCTTCTTCCAACAGTCTGACCGCGACTCCTTCTACTCCGAAGATGGGTTTACCGTCTATACCCTTCTTAGACAGGCCCTATTTCGCCCTGAAAACGATTCTCAGTCATAAAAAACTCTATTTGACTATGTTGGTCATTGTCAGTTTGATTAGCTGGCTTATTCTGCTGCCAGCCAGTCTCTACAGTACTGTGATGGACAAGAACTTCATCCAGTATCTGGGAGCTGGTCAGGCAGATGTCTTGGTTGATATTTCTCAGACTGATGATATCGATACCAAGGCTGCCCAGCTTCTGAAAGAACTGCAGGCAGACAAGGATATCGCAGAGATTAATCAGTACCAGAGCCAGAATTTCTCCTATCAAGACCAGCAAGATCAAACACAGAAGTTGCGGGTAACTTTGGGAAACCATGCAGGATTTCCAGTAAAATACAGCCAAGGCCGCTATCCTAAAAACGAGCATGAAATTGCCCTCTCCAAGCTTAAGGCAGAAGAGCTCAAGCTAAAAGTAGGAGACAGCCTGACCTTGACAGTAGACGGTCAAGCCAGAAAACTAAAAGTAGTCGGTATCTACTCGGACCTGACCTACGGCGGCAAGACTGCCAAGGCGGTCTTTAAGACAAAACAGGCGCAAACGCTCAATAGTCTGACGACCATCCGCCTTAAAGATGCTAGCAGCAAAGCTCAAAAAATCAACGAATGGAAAAAACACTATTCCAACTATAAGTTAACCGACGTAGAAGACTTTTTCCATCAGACTTTTGATGACACTCTGGCCATGCTCCGCCTGATTCAGACCAGCGTTTTCTGGACAGGGCTCGGCATTGTCTTCATCCTTATGACTCTCTTTGTCTATATGATTTTCACCAAGGACCAAGCTGACTTGGCACTTTATCGGATGCTGGGATTTGGCAGTGAACGACTCAGGAGCCACTACCTGCTCGCCGTCTTCTTCATCTTGATTCTGGCTCTGGCAATAGCCGACCTGCTGCTCCTTAGCCTAGGGCAAGAAGTCTGCAGTCTACTGATCAGCAGCTTCGGTATCAGCAAACTCCAGCTCATCATCAATAAGTCCCTAACTTTTCTATGGACACCGCTGGCTCTACTTCTTAGCGGACTGACAGCAGCACACATCAGTCTCCGAGCTCTGAACAAGCTGGAAATTGGACGTTATCTCAAGGAACATTGACCTTAAGCAGATAGCTTCCGAGCGCTTAGCATTTATTCTACATCCGAGGAGAAGCCTATGTTATTAGAAGCACATAACCTCAGTAAAAGCTATCAGGAAAATCAGGAGCCCATTCTCCGTGATTTGTCGCTGGAGATTGAAAGCGGCCAATTCATCGCCATCATGGGGCCGTCTGGCTGCGGGAAATCCACTCTTCTCAATCTTCTGTCAACCATTGACAGACCTAACCAAGGACAGATTCTTTACGAGGGACAGGACCTGCTAGCTATGAAAGACAAGGACTTAGACCGCCTTCGCAGAGAGGCTTTCGGCTTTGTCTTCCAGCAGGCAACCTTCCTGAAAAATCTCAATATCCTAGACAACATCTGCCTACCGAGTATTATTGGTAAGAAAAGCAGCGAGCGAAAGGCAGCCTATGAGCGAGCCAAGGAGTTAATGGCTCTGACCGAGATTAGAGACATTGCCAACCGCTCTATCCATCAGGTATCGGGCGGCCAGCTCCAGCGAGCCGGCATTTGCCGCGCTCTTATGAACCAGCCTCGAATCATTTTTGCTGACGAGCCGACAGGAGCTCTCAACTCTCAGGCTGGCCGTCAAGCTATGGAGCTCATGCAGCACTTCCACCAGCAGGGCGCTAGCATTCTCCTAGTGACGCACGATGCCAGCGTGGCTACCTATGCAGACAAGGTCCTGCTTATTTTAGATGGCAAGATAAAAAAAGAAGTTCTCTTTGACCAAACCGCTAATCAGGATGAGCGGCGCCAGCTGCTCTTGGCAGAGCTCAATCAGATTGGCATATAAGAAAAGAGGCCCTTTGGCAGAATGCTGGGGTCTCCTTTTTATGATATAATAGGATGAATACTGACAAACAAGGATGAAACTATGACACCGCAAGAATTTTACCAGCTATTGAGCCAGCAGGGAATCGAGCTGACCGACCGCCAGAAAGACCAGTTTGAGCGTTATTTTCAACTCTTGGTCGAATGGAATGAAAAAATCAATCTGACAGCTATCACCGAGAAAAATGAAGTCTATCTCAAGCATTTCTATGATTCAATTGCCCCCATTTTGCAAGGCCTGATTGATAATCAAGAGCTTAAGCTGCTAGATATCGGTGCCGGTGCTGGCTTTCCCAGTCTCCCTATGAAAATCATCTGCCCTCAGCTGGATGTGACTATCATTGACTCGCTCAACAAACGCATCAACTTCCTCAAACTGCTGGCAGAGGAGCTGGCGCTGGACAAGGTTCACTTCTACCACGGCCGCGCAGAAGACTTTGCTCAGGACAAGGCCTTTCGGACCCAATTTGACCTCGTCACTGCCCGTGCAGTCGCCCGCATGCAGGTCCTGTCTGAGCTGACCATTCCCTATCTAAAAGTTGGCGGGAAGCTTTTGGCTCTCAAGGCTTCTAATGCTCCAGAAGAACTGGAAGAAGCAAAAAATGCCCTCAACCTACTCTTTAGCAAGGTCCAAGACAACCTCAGCTATGCCCTGCCAAACGGTGACCCCCGCTTTATCACAGTGGTTGAAAAGAAGAAAGAAACGCCCAACAAATACCCCCTGCAAGGCCGGTATGCCAAATAAAAGACCATTATAAAAAAAGAAAAAAATCAGGCAAGGATTGTCTGATTTTTCTTCGCTATTAAAGAATATTATTTTTTTGCTTCATTATAGATTCTAATCTGAGGGGCGACTTGATTCACCACATCTAAAAACTGTAATAGTTCAACATAATTTTGATTAGTATATCGTCCCAGATGCAGACGAATATCTTTATTGGCACTCATGGGACTATAATACAAATATAGATGAGGATACTTGACGTACTTGTTCTCTTGAACTTTCTCAATCTTAATAGTCAAATCAGTTAAATCAGAAAGCATAAGAAACTGAAAATAGGTATCATCCCGTATGATTGCATCCTTATAAAGATAAAGAGATAGTTTCACGTGAATAGCGAGACTGGCTATAAATCTTGTAAAACTTCTTCTCCAGCTCCGGATATTGAGAATAAAGCTTCTGATAGCTCTGCAAGCTCTTTTGCTTAGTAATCCAAGCAAGCCAGGTAAAGAGTGCACTCATCAGTAGTAGCAAAGCAGCAAAAATCAAGGATGCCCAAAAACCAAATTCGTCCGCATGTGGCATATAGAAGAGAAAAATTATACCTCCTAAACCATATAAAACAGGAAATAATAAGTCCTTACGGAATCTACTCTTTATTCTTTCTTCCACCTAGTAGTTATCCTCCTAATATATATTAAACGAAGTTCACACACTTTATCCTACCTCCACGGGTTATAAAAGCGGCCGTGATTAACTGCGAAGAGGGCAAAGCAAAGTAATAGAAAGGCGACTGCCAGTGTCAGCACCAGCATATCTCGTTTGCTTAGAGCCTGATAGGTATACCAGGTGCGTTTTTTATTTTTTCCGAAACGACGCAGCTCCATGGCTGTGGCAATGGTATTGATGCGCTCTAGCGAGCTGAAAATCAGCGGAATGATAATCTGCAGATTTCCCTTCACGCGCTGAGACAGTTTAGCTTTCTTGGATAATTCCTGCCCACGCGCTTCCTGGGACATCCTAATCAGGAAAAATTCTTCCTGCAAATCTGGAATATAGCGGAGCGTCAGACTGACCGCGTAAGCAATTTTATAGGAAATACCAAGCTGATGTAGGCTGGAAGCAAACTGACTGGGATGGGTTGTCATGAGGAAAATCACTGCCAGAGGTATGGTCGAAACATACTTGAGCAGGAGATTAAAGAGGTAGAACAGCTCCTGAGCTGTTAGATTATAGGCTCCCCATCCAGTCCAGAGGACATCTTTGGCTCCGTAGATATCGACACCATACTGAGGGGCGAAAAGATAGACCATCACTAAATTAAGAGCAGCAAAGGATGCCGCAAAGACTAAAACAAATGAAATGTCTCGGATGCGGATGTGGGACAGCCGAAAGAGGCAGAGGGACAGCAGGGCTAGCCCCAGCAAAAAGCGAGTATCGTAACTAATCATGGCCGCCACTGATACCAGAACGAAGAAGAGCATCTTGCTGGCACCGGACAGACCATGAAGAAACGTGTTGCCTGAATGGTAGCCGATTAATTTTCGCTGATTAAGCATGCTTGTCCTCCTTTTTTCGCATATAAAACTCGGTCAAAGCCAGAGGGTCGGCACCAATCTTCTTAGCCAGAGCAAAGATTGACGTTTCCTTTAGATGAGCCGCCGCAATCAACTCTTGATCTGTCAGCACCTGAGCAGGCCTTATCGGCTAAAAATCTGACCATCCACCACAACTACTGCCCGATCTGAATAATCTAGCATCAGCTGCATATCGTGGGTAATCATGATAATCGTATGTCCCTGCTGGTTGAGCTCGTCTAGAAAGTCCATCATCTCTGTATAATGGCGCTGGTCCTGACCAGCTGTCGGCTCATCCAAGAGGATAATCTCTGGATTCAGCACCAAGATAGATGCAATGGTTACCCGCTTTTTTTCTGACCGAAAGACAGGGGCCGAAATCGGCCAACTACGGAATTCATAGAGGCCGCACGTTTTAAGAGCCGCATGGACCCGCTCTTCGATTTCCGCTTCTGCCAGTCCGCGCAGGCGTAAGCCTAAGGCTACTTCATCAAAAATCATGGCTGCCGAAATCATCTGATTGGGATTCTGCAGGACATAACCAATCCGCTCTGCTCGCTCCTTGATGGAGTCTCCTTTGATATCCTGACCTTTCCATCTATAGCTCCCCTCAGTCTCAATAAACTGACAGAGGGCCTTGGCCAGGGTTGACTTACCAGCTCCATTTTTACCAACGATAGCTATCCGCTCACCCTTGAAAATCTTCAGGCTCATATCCTGCAAAATAGGCTTGCCGCCGCTCTGGTAAGAAAAGGAAACGTGCTCCAGTTCCAGTAAGGGCTCCTGAGACTCTTTGTCAGAGTCAGACCAGTCCCTGCCCTCAAAGGTCACATCTGCTAGCTGTAACTGTTCCAAGCGTGACAATCCTTCAGTCTTTTCCACATCAACGCCCAGCAGGCGCAGGGTCGTAATGTAGAGCGGTTCACGGATGCCATTTTCAGCTAGCAGCTGGGTCCTGAACAGCTCATCTGGCTGTCCGTCAAAGAGAATGCGTCCGTCATTGACAAGCACTAGCCGGTCTACCGGTCTGTAAAGAACATCTTCCAAGCGGTGCTCGATAATCAGAGTCGTTGTTCCCGTATCTAGATGAAGCTGGTCAATCAAATCAATGGTATCCTGACCTGACTTGGGATCCAAGTTGGCCAAGGGCTCGTCAAAGAGCAGAATAGGACTCTCGTCAATCAAAACTCCAGCCAGACTGACGCGCTGCTTTTGACCACCTGATAGATCCTGGGGCCGATGCTGCAAAAGCTCCGCTAAATCCAGCTTCTCTGACCAGGTTCGGACTTTTTCGCGCATAAGCGACAGCTCCATCACATCATTTTCCAGCGCAAAGGCCAGATCTTCTGCTACACTAAGCCCGATAAACTGACCATCCGTGTCCTGCAAAACCGTGCTGACTAGATTGGACTTATCATAAATGCTGGATTCAAAGACTGGCTGCCCCTTAATCAAGAGCTGACCGCTAGCCTCTCCTTTATAAATGTTGGGGATAATCCCATTGAGACACTGGCCCAGCGTTGATTTACCAGAGCCAGATGGCCCGACAATCAGAACCTTCTCTCCCTCATAGATAGTCAGATTGATATTCTTGAGGGTTGGCTCAGACTGGGCCTGATATTGAAAGCTAAAATCTTCAAATTGGATAATTGGTTTTTTCATCTTATTTCTCTATAATGCCAGAGCGATTTGAATCGCTAGATTGGCAATCTTATCTTTTTCGTCTAAGTCTGCGTGGTTGGCGAGATTGCGCATATCCCAAGCTTCTTCAGATAAGTGGTCAGCTGCATAGAAGAACTGGCAGACGGATATCTCTCGAAAAGCTGCTAAAGCCGCTACGGCTGAGCATTCCATATCCACACAGATAGCCCCCTCTGCCTTTCTCTGGCGGAGTTTAGCTGGTGTCTCACGATAAATGCCATCTGTCGTCCAGACCTTGCCCTTGCTATAGGAAACACTGCGCTCCTCCAGAAAAGCCGTCAGAAAATCTTTCAAGCCAAGATTGACTTCCAGCTCACGGCTAGCTGGCTGGTAGTGATAACTAGTCCCCTCATCACGCAGGGCCTCCGTCGGGATAATGACGGACGTTTCCTTAATCTCCTCATCCAAGATACCGCAAGTACCGAAAAGCACCAGCTTCTTCATGCCAAAAGCAATCAAGTCTTCCAGAATAGCCACACAGGCTGAAGCTCCAACAGGTGCATTGAAGAGAGCCAGTTTCCGCCCATCTGCGAAAACACGATAGATAGGAATTTCAATATTTGCCATGCTAGTTGCCGTAATCAGTTCATGCTCAAAATCCGCTAGCATCCGCGCAAAAGTCTCTCTGGCAAAGCAAGAGACAGCCGTCTCCGGAAAGTCTTCTATAGATTCATTCAAGTCTTCTGGGTTGATGATGGCCTTGCGACTTTGGTCAAATTCTTCAAGTATCATAGGCTTGCTCTCTTATCCCTTTCTTCCTGATGAAACAGCCAGCAGATGTCTACTGACTTTATCTTACCATTGTATCATAAAAAGGCGGTCTGCTGAACGCTGCCTGCATATTTTCTACATAGGAAAAGCCATAGGCAGACTTTATAGCGAGGATTGCAGTGGGTGTATTTCAAAGATTAACCCACAAAAAAAGACTGGGCATAAATCCCAATCTCATCTTACATAAGGGCTGTAACAGCAGTAATCAAGCCAAATACGATGCCCGGCATATTAGCCGCTGCCAAAGGAATGTCCCGCTTCTCTTTAAATAGACCATAAATGACCCAGAGTGTACAGTTTAGAGCAGCTACTGAAGGCTGGATAAAGTCACCCTTGTTACCAGCTAGATTATTCATAATCTGTGGGATATAGGAAACATACATCATAACAGACATAAAAGTGGCCACCCAGCCCAAAATTAGCATGTGTTTTTCTTTCATTTCGTTCTCCTTTTTATAAAACTGACCTCTATTCTATAGCTTCTTTTTGAAATTTTCAAGATATTTTCAATAATGTTATCAAAATGAAAAGAGTCACAAAATTGTGAGAACTGCTGACAGACCTTAAAAAGCCGCCTTTTGGCAGCTCTGTTAAGATTCACAAAGTAGATTTTCCTAGCGCTAAAACTTCGGTTCTCCCTCTGGAAGCTGGTCCAAAATGGCTTCCAGTTCCAGCCGATTGAGTGGCTGAATCCGGATCTGACTAGAATCCAGATAGCTGCGGTGAGTCTCTGGAATCTTCTCCAAAAAAGCTTTTTAAATCCTTTGTTGTCAGATATTTATAGCCCTGCGGACTGCTGGCATCCTCTATCAGGATATGAAGATGCCATTCCATGTCTTGACTAGCACCGCTCTCAATCATCTCTTTAACCAAGTAACCCTTGGGCATGGGCTGAGTCGGAAGGACTGTATCCACTCCTTCTGCCAAGACATAAGAACCCAGGTATATCCCATCCTGATCCTTATAATACTTAGGAGTAGAAAATTGACTCTCAACCTGCTGCATCTCGGCCATCTGCCTGCCAAACTCCTCCACAGGATCTTCTGTCTTGAATAGTTCCAGAAGTTTTTCCTGCGACATGTATAAATCATGAGCATAGCCTTCGAAAACATGCATAGGCGCAGCTGCAACTCTGGCATCGTTCAGGCCGTAGAGAATATCCGCTTCAAAATCAATATTAAAAATCCCGTCAGCAGTGTAAGTGGTGCCGTATTCATCGACAATATCCTGCTTCATCTTCTGAGCCAAACGACTCATGAAGAGAATGGCCCCTTTCCAGTCGCCTACCGTCGATGGTGTCAAGACGCGAACCTGGTAGGTTTCCCGGTCTGACAGATAATAAACTTCAAACCCACGGCCTGCCCCTTCCCAGTAGACAGCCAGAAAAGTTCCGACCTGATCCAAGGATTGATAAACCTTATCGCCCTCGAGGCCTACGACCTCCAGCCCTTCTACTAGGGAAACCAAAGACAAGGGTGTTTCGATCGCCTTATAGCTAAACAAGCCCTTTCGGTTCTGAATGTAAAAAGAAATACTCATACCATGCTCCTTTCTAACGACAAAAGCCTTTCAGAAAGCGAGAAAATGCAAAATCAACACTCAATACAGGTACAAACTAGATTTTCTCCAAGACTTTTAAGGATAAACTTCATTCGCAAAACGGACTCTGGTATTAGTATAACATTTTTGGAATAAAAAGACGAAAAAACCTGTATCCATGAAGAGACTTTCCGATTGAAAGCTTCATCAATACAGATTCTAAGAATATATTTGAACTTGATAAAAAGGCAACGAATAAACTTCTAAGAAGGCCAAGCTCATCTGAGTACTTCTTACTTTTTATCCTGCTGTGTCAACTCCTGATTGTAGTCCAAGGCTAGCTTGATCCAGTAAGACAGTTCCTTTTGTCCTTCGGCATCTAAATCAATATAGCCATGATAAAGCCTGCCTTTCATCACTGTGACACTGGCACCATTTTTAGGCAGGACCTGCTTTTCCATTTCCTTACCGATGCGTACCATGACAAGCTCTTGACTTCTCGAACTCACAGTAACGGTCATCTTACCTCGAACCATGAAAGCCAAGCCACCAAACACCTTCTTCTCTTCTACCTCTTCTTCAAAAACATGAGGAGGAAGTTCAGTAGCTAAAATGGCACGGACTTGCTGGGCTAAGGATTCACTATAAGCCATCCTTCTACCTCATTTCATCACATCCCAACCGATACCAAAACGGTCAATCAAGCGGCCATAAAACTCTGCGAAAGCTTGTTCCTCTAAAGGATAGAGAATTTGTCCACCTTCAGCAAGCTTAGCAAATAGCTCATCGGCTTCTTCTCTACTATCTGGACTCAGAACTAACCATTGATTGGGCTGATGATTGCTAGGAATAGATAGGTCGTTAAAAATGCCTACATCCTCACCATTCAGGGTCAAGTTTCCCGTATCTAAGGCAATCCAGGCAATCTTATCCCGTTTTTCTGCAGGAAGGTTTGCTGAATCCATCATCTCAATGGCTCGTACAAGTCCCTTTATCTCTGTCTGAAAAAGATCTGCATAAAAACGAAAAGCTTCTTCGGCCTGACCATTAAAACTTAAAAATACGTCTAATTTCATTATTGTTCCTCCAATTTTTTATATCTGAGAATAAATCTCTAGTATCAGTTTATCAATTAAGATAAAAATTTTCTTATTCTCAATTGCGCTTGTTTGGCTAGGGAACGCATGATTAAAACTGGAAGATTAACTGTAATAGGTGGATCGCTGGGCAAGGGCCTGCGCATGATGATTTCCTCCTGATAGATGCTATCGCCTGAAAAAGTGAGAGGCTCATCGCTGCCCCAGCGAAAGTTATGCTTCAAGACATAGTTTTTAGACAGGCGTAAATCCTCCAGTAATTCACAGGCCAAAAGATAGTAGTGACCATCCGGTACATTTTCAAAAATAAACTGCCTCTCCTGACTAAGTGCCACTCCGATAACTGGCTCTTCTTTAGGTATGCGGGTCTTAAAAAGCCCGACACAACTAATGCGTGGCTCATACCCCTCGGGATAAGATAACGCCACAGTCAAGCGATTGCCACTTTTACAGTCGGGATCCTGATGCAACAAAGCTCCCTTCTCATCCAGCTGTTTGACTATAAAATCATAAGCCTTGGTTGATTCCTGATAATATTTTTTAGGCGAAAGTCCAGTATGCCGCTTAAACGTATTGGAAAAACTGCCTAGACTATCATAACCAGCTTCCATAGAGGTCTCAGTCACATTTTGCCGGCCTTCTACAATCTCCTGAATCCCTTTTTCCATCTTAAGAGCTTCCACATATTGCTTGATAGAAAAGCCCATCTTTTTCTTGAAAGTTCTGGATAGATGGGAAGGACTATAATGGAAATACTGAGACAAATCAGTCAGACTCAGCTCTTGATCTGTATGCTGACGTAGATAGGCCGCCACTTCTTCCATGATAGCTTTAGACATAGACTTGCTCCTTCCCATTTATTTAAGCCCATTATATCACATCAAAAAGAAAGGACAAAAAATCAGAACTGTGGAAAGAAAACCAGAAATCAAGTGATAATCCGCGAGATGCCCCAAGAATCGGCGGAAATAGTCTGCTTTCCCAAATCTCTGTCCAACAAGACTTTTACCTGTAGATAAATGATAAAAAAACTTTAGACGTTTGAATCGTCTAAAGTTTTTAGTTTTTCTTAGGAATTTAGAAACTTGCCTTACCATCAAAAATAGTCAGCTTATGCAAATTTTCCATGCCTGCAATAATGGGTCTAGCTTTTGCAATGAGATTTTGAAAAACTTCCAAGGTCAGACTGTCATTGTGAGCTTGCTCGCTCTCCCAAACTTCGTAAATATAGATGCTGTTGGGTTCATCTGCCTTCTCACCTAAGATATAGCAGAAACAAGTGTCAAGATTTTGCATTTCTTTGACAACTTCTTACATGTAAGCAGTAAGTTCCTGCACCTTTCCTTCTTGGGCCATTAATTTCCCATAAACACAAAATTTTTCCATTAGGATCTCTCCTTATTACTGAGCTACCAATGTTTCCAAGCTTTCCCCAATCGCAGCCAAACGCTCCACCACTTCTGCCTGGCTCAAGCCGTTTTCAGCCACATAGCGATTGCGAGGGTGAACACGGCATTCATGAGAACAGCCACGGAGGTACTTGTCTTCGTTTTCTTCTGAAGTCAGGATGCGGCGGTTACACTCTGGATTGCCACAGTTGACATAGCGCTCGCAAGGAGTACCGTCAAACCAGTCTTTCCCAATCACGACTGGATCAACATGGTTGATATCAACGGAGATACGCTCATCAAATACATACATCTTACCATCCCAAAGCTCGCCCTGAACTTCTGGATCCTTGCCGTAAGTCGCGATACCACCATGAAGCTGACCGACATCCTTGTATCCTTCACGCACCATCCAGCCTGAGAATTTCTCACAGCGAACACCACCGGTACAGTAAACAACCACGCGCTTGTCCATGAACTTCTCTTTGTTATCACGGACCCATTGCGGCAACTCACGGAAGTTACGGATGTCTGGACGGATGGCACCACGGAAATGACCCAGATCGTACTCATAGTCGTTACGAGTGTCTAGTACAACAGTGTCTTCGTCCAAGAGGGCTTCCTTAAATTCCTTAGGTGATAGGTAAGCTCCTGTCGTCTCCAGTGGGTTGATGTCATTGTCAAAATCATTGTCTTCCAAGCCCAAGTGAACGATTTCTTTCTTGTAGCGAACAAACATTTTCTTGAAAGCTTGCTCGTTTTCTTCGTCAATCTTGAACCAAAGGTCTTCCATGCCCGGAAGGCTGTGCACATAATCCATGTATTTTTGAGTGGTTTCATAATCACCAGAAACCGTTCCATTGATTCCCTCATCTGCTACCAGGATACGGCCTTTAAGGCCAATAGATTTACAGAAGGCCAGATGATCAGCTGCAAATTTCTCAGCATTCTCAATCGGAACATATTTGTAGTAAAGTAGGACGCGAATATCTTTTGCCATAAGATTTCAACTCTCTTTTCTCTATAAAATTTTCTGAATTTTTTAATTCATCTATTTATTATAACGCGAGAAGAAAAGCTGGGCAAAATATTTGTTTGAAAAATAGCATAGCTGGAAAGTTTAAATGAGAAGGACAAGTCAACGCTCTTCTTCCAACTGATCCAAATACTTCTCAAATCGCTTTTTCTGCCATTTATTTATATACTCCAAGAAAATATTGACCAGCAGCATAAAGGGAAAGTGAATGACAAACGTAATAAAAATAACAAATAGAAACATGGGGTGAAAAACACTGTTATGATAAATAACATGATTCAGTTGGAAATTCTGGCAGGCAATCAAAAGAGTTAGAGACCCCGTCCAAGCTGCTATACCCCAAATAGTCAGACTGAAACTATTGTAATAATTGGCTCCTAGATACTGAGCTCGACACATGAAATAAAGAGAGGCAATGGCAATCAGAACCACGAAGGACTGATAGTGAATGGCTCCAGCATTCATAGCTACAGAACCAGCATATAAGGCTAGACTACCATACAGCAAAAGACTAAAAGCCTCCATGCCGGCCTTGTTGACCAGTTGCTCTTCCCGCTCGTCCAAGATTTGTCGTTTAATAAGTTTAATTTTCATGACTAGTCCTTTCTCTATTCAATCCAAAACAATTGATCCAGCGTCTTATTGAGACATTTGCAAATCGCTAAGCATAAACTGAGACTGGGATTGTACTTACCTGCCTCAATCAGGCCAATGGTCTGGCGGGTCACTCCGATAGCATCTGCCAAGTCCCCCTGGGTCATATCATGCTCAGCTCGTGCCATTTTTAGTCTAAGATTTTTTGCCATGGTCATCATCCTTATCATTTTTCTTCTTAGTTGCTATGCCTAAAAATGCACAACCAATTGTAATATCACTGCCAGCCAAAATAAGAAAAGTCTGATTTTGATTGTTCAGTCCTATAACCAAAAAAATGATACCCAAAACAAGCCAAATAAGTGGTGAATATATATTTTTGATGTTTTTCATATCGGTTCTCCCTTCATTTTTTTATAAGTCTATTATACAATATATTTTTTTGAAATGCAATATATAAATTGCAAATAGTATTTTATTTTTAACAAAAAAAGACTGGGAATTCTCCCAATCTTTCAATTTTTGATGTAATCAATCTTTTTTGAGACTGCCTGCACGGGTGCGGGTGCGAGCGTAAGCAGCCAACAAGACAGTCCCGATGACTGCTACTGTCGCAGAATTCACCAGAATTGCTACAATACTTTGAGCAATAACCTTATTGACCGGCTCACCAGATACAATCACGTCACCAATCGGACCGATTAGCCAAGCGATTGCATTGGCTCCAAACTGAATCAAGTTAAAGCGAATAATATCCTTGACTTCAAATTTTCCTTCTTCCACTTGGAAGAATTTTCTAAAGAACCCAACCAATAGACCGAAGACTCCGCTGCCGGCAATCCAAAACCACCAAAGTCCGCCACCGCTCATAGCGTCTTTAATGGCGTGCCCAATGAAGCCCATCAGGAAACCGACGATTGGTCCAAAGATGACGCTAAAAAGAGCTTGCAGAGGGTATTGGAGCTGAATGCTGGTATTGGGTACAGGCGTTGGGATATTGATCATTCCGATGACCACGAATAGGGCAGCTCCAATTCCTGTTGCGACTACGTTTCTGATTGTATTATTTCATTTTCTTCTTCCTTAATTTTCAATTCTCTTGATTTCAATATGCCACTGGGCACCGACGCCAACATTGTAGGCCTTAGCAAAGGAACCTTGGTTAATCGCTAAGCCAACCCGATAGAGGGAGTTGATATAGAGGATAGGCTGGCCGATGCGGACATCCGCAAAGGACTTGCCATAGGTTACTTGGTTTTGATAAACCAGCATGTCATTGTTATAGATGGTAACCTCGAATCGGTCACCAAATTCTGGTTTTAAGGTGTAGAATTCCTCGCGGGTGATAGAGGTCCAGAGAGAACCAAAGCGGACATCCAGGATATCAATAGCTCCGCTGACATAATTCTCCGCAAGCGTGGTCTCAACTACCTGAATTTCGACGATGTCTTCGACCTTGAGTTCTGGTCCGACTTCTTCAAAGCTGATATGGCCGCTGGCTAGCTTAGCACCCGTATAGGCATAGACATCACGGCCATGGAAAGTGTAGGAATGTTCAGTATCCTTGCGGCGATTTTCCACTTCAGAAATTTCCCGAATGGCCTCAATTCCGACATGCTTCTTGATGAAAGACAGGGTACCATTGTCAGGCGTGACGATGTACTGTCCTTTTTTAGTCTTGGCTACCACACTCTTACGCTTAGAGCCAACGCCCGGATCCACTACCGACACAAAGGTCGTTCCTGCTGGCCAATAATTAACCGTCTGAAAGAGACGATAGCTCCCTTCAAAGATATTGTAAGGGGTGATATCGTGAGTCAGATGATGAATTTTCAGAGTGGGCGATTCTTCTAAGGCCACTCCGATCATGGCTGACACAGCTCCATCTACCAGACCAAAGTCCGACTGGAGTACGAGTATATTGTTCATGTTTTCTCCTTAGTTATATTTTCGATGATATTTAGTCTGAAGCTGACTTGGAATGTCTAGCTTTAAGGATTTTTCTTCCTAATAGGGCGCCTAGTAAAGCCCCCAGTAAAATGCTGACCACAAACCAAAAGACTAAGCTGGGTTCTGGCTTAAGCATGACCTGCTCAATATAAGCCTGAGTCTTTCCTCTAGCAAGAAGACTAGCTTCGTACTGCTTGGGTGCCAGCCACATTAGGAAAATAGGACCCGCTGTGCTAAAGCTGAAAACCATAAAAGCCAGCAAGCTTCTAACAGTCTTTTGATAGCTGCCTGACCGAGCTATAAGATCCGCTAAATACCGCAAATCAAACCTGGTAGAAAGGCTCCAAAGCCATGTCGACTAAGCAGAAAGAAGAGACCCAGCAGACAACCTAGGCCGCTGATCAGACCGAAGGTCTTTATTTTCTCAGTGTAGAAGATGAACAGAACTCCGCCAAAGAAAGCTGTAAAAGCCGGAGCGTAAAACATATTGCCCGAGCGGTCAAATAGAAGCCCAACCAAGACGCCTAAGAGCATGGCTAAAAAATAAAAGAGGTAAAAGAAGCCAGCCTGCTTCAGTTTGTCTTTTCTTATAGAGTATAGCATAAGCCTTCCTTTCCCGCTAATCAGCTCGACGATAACTGCCAATCAGCTCCTGAATGAGCTCAATATGCGTGTAGTAGTCAGCAATTTTCACATTCTCATCTCCGCCATGGTCCCGGCTGTTGGCATTTCCAAGTCCAAAAGCCGCCATAGGAACCTCCAAGGCCTCATAGACCGTGTGCATCGGACCAGTTCCAGCTGAAGTCGGCAGAACAGAGATGCCCTCTTGGTAGTAATCTTTAGCCAGCTCGATAAGATTAAGAATGGATGGTGCGCTCATGTCGCTGCGATAGCTCATTTCTCCCAAGGTATAAGTCAGCTTAACTGCTGGATAGCCATTCTTGTCCAGCTGTTGACGAATCTTGTCTAACACATCCTCTGGCTCCAGACCAGGCACCAGACGAACTTCCATCTTAGCCTGAGCATCTGAAGGCAAAATGGTTTTAACCCCTTGGCCTTGATAGCCTGATCCGAAGCCTTCAATATTCAGCGAAGGTTCAAAGTAAAAGCGACGGAGGAATTCCTTCCGCTCGTCCAATAGAACTGGCAATTTTAAACCGTAGACTTGACTTAACTCTTCAGGAGTCCGCAGAGCATATTCCTCAATCAGAGCCAGCTCCCGTTCATTTGGCGCTTGAATCTGCTCATGAATGCCTTCAACTAAGATGCGACCGTCTGGACTGCGCAAGCTGGATAGAGCATTGAGTAAATACCAAGAAGCAGAATTGATAACCCCACCAAAACTGGAATGGATGTCAACATCTGCACTTTTGACCGTCATGTCAAAGGTAACAATCCCCTTGTTACCGCCTGAGATTTCCAGCTGACCTAGATTGTTGCGACTGCCTTGCTCCCAAACCAGCAAATCTGCTCCTCTCAGGCGTTTACGATGCTTGGCCAAATATTTATCCAAGTCTGTCGAAGCGGACTCTTCTGCCCCTTCCATCATAAAGATGATATTGACCGGCAAATCACCGTGCTCTCGAATATACTTGCGAACAGCTGTCAGACGGGCAGTAATATGCCCCTTGTCATCATCCACTCCTCGCCCATACATGACCCCGTAATGAACCGACAGTGTAAAGGGATCATTGGTCCAAGGCTGGTCATCATCTGCCGGCACTCGTATCGTAGTGGTTGTAGAAAATAATAGTCTTAGCAGCAGGATTTGAAGAAAGAAACTCCGCCAAAAACAAATGGAGCAGTATAGCTGTCGTCAATCATGACCTTGGCACCTGCAGCTGTAAAAAAATCTCTCCCAAATAATTGGCTACTTCCTGCAAGCCAACTTGCTGGGCAAAGATTGATTTTTTTAGAAATCAAGGTTCGCAGCACTTCAAAAATAGTGCTGGGCCACCTCGTCGTTTTCAAATTTCTTGATTTGTTCAGTCTCAGTTGAGAAAGGCATGCGTTACTCCTATTAACAGCAGATAAAGGGCTGGGGAAATAAGCTTCCCCGCCCTTATCGTATTTCTTGTATCAAAGTCTAGTCAGCCAAATTGCAGACTGGACTTGATGGGATTTCTTACTTGATGTCTTTTGCATCTGGCAGGTAAGAACCGCCAAAGAATTCTTGTGAAAGTTTTTCAAGCGTACCGTCCTCATAGAGTTCCTTGATTCGCTTGTTGACAAATTTTTGCAGGTCTTCCTGACCGCTTGCAATAATCGGATAGACATAAGGCTGCTGGTCGCTTGGAAGCTCAATCACTTCCAGATTATTCAAGCCTTGGTCTTTGATAATAGACTCTACAGTTATGCGCTCAAAAACTTTATAGTCCGTACGGCCGTCATTCAGATTGGCCAAGATTTGCTGAATGGTTCCGTCCGTATAATTGATTTTTGTCGGATTATCGCTATGTTCCTTGTTATAGTCCTCTAGTTGCTGAGCTGTTGAAGTCCCCTGAACAACCTCAGTAGACTTGCCGCCAATGTCATCCAGCGATTTGATGCCCTCACCTTTACGGACAACTAAAACTGTTGGATTTTTCGCATATGGACTAGCATAGAGATATTTGTTAGCTCGTTCTTCAGAGTAGCTGATATTATTGGCACCGATCTGGTAGCGGTCGCTGTCCAGACCTGAGAAAATAGAAGCCCACTTGGTCTTATTGAAATTGACTTCATACTTGTCTGAGTCCTTAAAGATAGCACGAAGGACTTCGATATCGTAGCCAGTCAGTTTACCGTCTTTATCCTCGTATGAAAATGGTTTAGTCGTTCCTACTGTTCCGACTTCTACCTTTATTTTCTCTGTTTTCTTCTCACTTGATGATGAGCAAGCCACCAAGACACCAACTGCCAAGACACTGACGGCTGCTAGAGAGAAGTATTTCAAGGTTTTCTTCAGGTTCATATTTCGAATTCCTCCTAAAAAGTCTTTCTTTATCATATCAAATAAGGAGAAACTTGACCATTATATATTTTTTATGGAGGTGATAGCTTTTCTTTATCAGCTTTGAGGCAGTCATTATTTAAGCTTTCTGCCTGTAGTGCTGCAAGAGAAAGAGGGCGCTCTCCACATAGTAAGGAACGGAAACTTTGAAAGCTTCGTCGTCAATGATCATGCTGTCGTGATGGAGGTCAGGAGCATTTTCTGCCCCATTTGAGCCGATAAAGGCAAAGACACCTGGAAGCTTCTCCTGATAAAAGGCAAAATCTTCTCCAGCCGAGGATGGATTGGCTGGCAGAACCTCTGCCAGATTCCGTGAGTGCTCATAGAGCAGCTCAGCCAATTCGGGATCATTATAGGTCACAGGAGGAGTATGGTCCCAAGAAATCCTGACTTGAGCCCCAAAATTCTCCGCTGTATTCTCTACAATTCGGATAAAGTCTTCCTTGAGACGCTGCTGCAAGGTCGGATTGAAGCTGCGAATGGTTCCTTCAAAAAAGCCCGATTGCGGCAGTACATTCCAAGTTGCTCCCGCTTTGATATGAGTTACAGACAAGACAGCTGCTTCAAAAGGAGACACAGTACGAGCCACTAGAGCCTGCAGATTTTGAATCATACTAGTCACAGTCAATACCGTATCAACCCCCAGATCTGGCCTAGCCGCATGGCTGCTGACTCCTTCTACCTCAACCTTGAACTTCTCAACCCCAGCCATCATGGCTCCAGCTTTAAGTGCCAGCTGCCCCGCCTTAAGCTGGGGCATATTGTGAAAGCCGATAATAGCAGACACATCGTCCAGTAAACCAGTCTCAAGAACCTTACTGGCTCCCTGAGAAGTTTCCTCAGCCGGCTGAAAAATCAGACGAACTGTCCCTCTCAAATCATCTTCCATAGCCTTGAGCAGCTCCGCTGCCCCCAAAAGGCTGGTCTGATGAAAATCATGGCCGCAAGCGTGCATGACGCCTGCATTCTGACTGGCGTAAGGCAGACCAGTCTGCTCCAAAATGGGCAGAGCATCGATATCAGCCCTCAGGGCAATAACCGGCTTGCCAGAACCAACCTCGGCAACTAGGCCGGTTTTCAGACCGGATTCTAGAATTCTAATCTCCAAATTTTCCAGATAGGCTTTTAGGAAAGCTGTTGTTTCAAATTCCTGCCCAGACAGCTCTGGATGCTGATGAAGATAATGCCGCGTTTGCATCAGTTTATCATAAAATTTTTTCATGGCCGACTCCTTTACTCGAATACACCTATCTATCAACCAGTATAGCACAAAGCTGGACGCGGATACAAAAATAGAGAGCAAATAATCAATAATTAGCCCTCTAATTTTTGTACTATGACTTTTGTACTTTACCCTACTTAGCTGAGCTGGTAAATACAGTTTGAGACTTCTCATCACAGAAAAACCTGTAGCTCCAACTACAGGTCAAGTATCTTTAGAATCCATCCACATTCGTATAGATTTTTTGAACATCTTCGTCATCTTCTAAAACGCTATAAAGTTTTTCAAAGGTTTCAAGGTCTTCACCAGTCAACTCTACTTCAGACTGAGGAATCATTTCAAGCTCGGTTACTTGGAATTCTTGAATGCCAGATTCACGCAGAGCCACGATAGCCTTGTGAAGGTCAGTTGGCGCTGTATAGACAGTGATGCTTCCTTCTTCTGCTTCAACATCATCAACATCCACATCCGCTTCCAGCAGCTGTTCAAAGACACTGTCAGCGTCGTCCCCAGCAAAGACAATCACACCTTTATTATCAAATAAATAGGCTACAGAGCCGCTAGCTCCCATATTGCCGCCATTTTTACCAAAAGCAGCACGGACATTGGCTGCAGTCCGATTGACATTTGAAGTCAGAGTGTCAACAATCAGCATAGAACCGTTTGGCCCAAATCCTTCATAGCGGCCTTCAGTAAAGGTTTCGTCAGTGTTCCCTTTTGCCTTATCGATAGCCTTGTCAATGACATGCTTCGGCACCTGAGCCTGCTTAGCTCGGTCAATAACAAATTTCAAAGCTGTGTTAGACTCTGGATCTGGATCACCTTTTTTAGCTGCTACATAGATTTCCACACCAAATTTAGCATATACTTTTGAGTTTGCGCCATCTTTGGCCGTTTTCTTTGCCACAATATTGGCCCATTTACGTCCCATTGGAGATTCTCCTTTTGATAAATTACATTTTTAATCTTTCTTATTATAACACAGGGAATCATAAAAATCACTAAGAAAAAATGATAGCTTTTAGAAGAACCAGCTTGGTTTCTTTAACTTTACACCTATTTCTATTCCATAAAAAATCCAGTCGCTAAAAGAGCAACTGGACCGTACATTCTATTTCCTGAAACTAGCAGGCCTGTCATAACGGACCTTTGCCGAAATCCATCAAAAATATCACTGATAATTTTTCACAATAGGCAAATCCGGTTTGCATCTGCTTAAGCAGGCAAAGACATCTTCTATTCGGCCATCTAAAAAAGTAACATCTACTCGAACGGACTTGCCATGATAAGGCTTGATATATAGGTAGTCTCTCCGATAGCGCCTGACTCCCAGTCGAAAAGAAGCCTGCCCATCAGAAGTTCTGCCCCAAGCCGGCCGGTAAAAGACGCTTTCTAGCTGATTCCAAGCAAAGCTATGCTTTTTCAAGAAAGCACCTCGCACGGTCAAGCCCCATTCTGTTCCTGCAAGAACAAAGCACTTTTTGCTCAGCTTGCGACCCGCATGGACTATTGCAAAGATTTCGACTACAACAGTCATGAAAAAAGCAAGTATAAAAGGCAAACTGAACGAGCGTATTCCTGCTCCAGGCATGGCCTTTTCGAAAGAAAATAGTATAAAGTAAGCTAAAGTTCCGAAAATAAGGCTTAAGGCTAAAAAGACAGATGCCAAGATGACTATGGTCAAATAGAGTCCTCTACGATAGCGAAAAGCAAACAATAAAGGCATGGCTTTTCCCTTCTTTCTCAGCTAATAGTTTTGCTTATGCTTTACTGAGGCGCCTTAAATTCATCTTCCTCTACATTATTCCAGTCAGAATATTGAGTATCTGTTTGAACTTCCAAACTACCTTCTTCACCCTTATAAGATAGACCTAGCTTAAAGTCTTTTAAGAATAAGGTCTTTTTATCCAAGTGTACTTCTAACGTTTTATCCATATCAGCCTGAGTAACACCTGTCAGCTCTAGTTTGAATTCTTCACCAAAAAGTCCTAGCAAATCAGCATTTTTACTGCTTAATTTAAAGATATATTCATCACCGCTTTCCTTTACAGTGACATCATCAGCCATTTGATAAAAGCCATCCATGAGTTTGAAATAATCGGGCTGAACATAATAATCTGCCCCGCTTCCCATTTCTTGCTTAGACCATGTTCCATTTTTAGAAGAACGAGTATACAAAAGTTTATTCTCTCCACCTGGCATAATCGCTTCTTGATAACTCTCCTGACCGCTCTCTTTTCCATCTATGATTAAATGCCCCTTGGCCAGCTCATCCGTGCTTTTATCATAGAGAAGATCCCCGCTCATCGTTTGAGTTTTATTGGAATCATCTACAGTGATAGATAATTTCACCTTCATTTTCATTGAAGTTAGATCTTCATTCGCAGTTTCTGCTTTCTCCAAGAGTTCTTCAATATCGTCAGAAGAAGTATTCTTCTGGCTCTCACGGGAGCTATTCTCAGTCCCACCTTGATTCTTTTGAGAATGCTTCTGCCCAATCAAGCTACAAGCACCTAAACTAAGCGTCAGTAAAGCTGTAAGTGCCATAAAGGTAATCTTTTTGAATTTCATGAGTCTTCCTCCTTTGAAACATGGATAGGAAAGATAAGCATTCAATCAGCACAGCAATGTTTTATTGACCGAATGCTAGCTTTCATACCTACAGTCAAACCGCTAAAAAGCAAATCATGCTCCTTAGTGAAAACAAATTTATTTTTTTATTATACCATTTTTTATTTACCGTCGCAAACAAAGCAAAAAGGCTGAACATTCAGCCTTACTTGTCTCTCATAATCGGAACCCGTCCAAAATTCTGTTCCTTAAGTGCAGGATTGCCTAGCTGATAGACCTTGTCGGCCTGCTGGGTCAAAGTATCCCATGGTTCCTTGCCAATACGGCTGACCAATTCAACTTTTCCCTTAAGCTTGGACAAATGCTGGCGCCCCTGCTCGGAAAAGCCTAAAATGTGGATTCCTGACGGAAGCTCTTCTTGTCTAGCTCCGACTAGGATATAGGTCAGCAGACGCCGAATCCGAGCCTTGGTATAGCGCTTGGTCGCCACTTGCTCAACTAGCTCTTCTATGGTCTCACTGCTTTTCAAGGCCACTCTAATCCTGACGGCCAACTCCTGATTGACCTGATAAAAGTCTGTTAAATCCGGACAGGTCACTATCTGGTAACGAAGATAAGGAAAGAGGTCTGCCCAAGTCACCTTTGCTGCCGTCTCGAGCAAGTCATAAGCCGGAGTGAATTTCTTGAGAAAGTCTGGCTGATCCAGATTCTGACGAAGGGCAGTTGCGGAAGCAAATTCCTGATTAGCTGACAAGGAATGATAGCCGGCTCCCCTGACGTTGAATCGGGCACAGTTTTATAGCCTTTCCCGCCACAGCCTTGGCATAGGCCAAGCCCAAGATATGATTTGGAGTAGAGCCTGAGAAATTGAGCCCTGCAAACTCCTGCCACATGGCCTGAGTCTTTTGAGGATAGGAGAGGGAGTCAGGCAAGCCAGCCAGATAAGCCTCCATATGCTCAGCCTTTTGACCATAGACCTTAGAAATACTCTCATAATCCAACACTTCCTCGGTCCCAAAAGTCAGCTGTTCGATGCCTAGTCTCTCTAAGATGTCTACTGCCCCCTTAGCGAAAAAGTCTGCCGCCTGAACGCTGACCAAGAAAGGCAGCTCAAGGACCAAATCCGCTCCAGCTTCCAAAGCCATCTGTGCCCGAGTCCACTTATCCACGATAGCCGGCTCGCCTCGCTGCACAAAATTGCCGCTCATAGAGATAATTTTCAGACCAGAAGCCTGCTCCAGCAGATATTTGTGCCCATTATGAAAAGGATTAAACTCTGCGATAATACCGGTAACTGTCATCTCATTTCTCCGCCACAAAGAACCAGCGAGCGCTCTTGTCTGTCGGCTCCTTGTCCTCAAAGTCCGCGTAAACCTTGACATTCTTAAAACCAGCCTGCTCCAGCAAGATATCATAGGTCAGAATCTCATAGGTCCGCTCCTCATGCACCTCATCATGGCGCGTGAAGCGCCCATCTTCGTCTTGGACAAAGAAGGTCAGCTCATGCACGATGGAATGAGGCGGTTCGTCCGCATAGGAATCCCATACCATGGCAAAGGTTTCAGCATTTTCATGATAGGAATAGCCTTGAAAAACCTCGTCAATCTGGTAAATCGAGTGCACATCGAAGATAAAGCGACCACCCTCATTTAGATGCTGGTAAACTTGAGTGAAGACCTGACCGACATCGACTTCGTCTTCCATATAGCAAATCGAGTCCGAATAGCAAGTCACCAAATCAAACTGACCAACACCACTCAAATCCAGCATATTGCCCTGGATAAAGGGAATATCCAAACCGGCCTCTCTGCTACGTTTCTCCGCCAAATCCAGCATTTCCTGACTAAGGTCCAACCCTGTCACCTCAAGACCCGCCTGCTTAAAATAAATAGACTGAATGCCCGTACCACAGGCCAACTCCAGCAGCTTTTTCTTATCCTTTGGAAAATGACGCAGACTAAAATCCGTCCACTTCTCATACAAAGAATCATCCATAATCGCATCGTAAACCGACGCGAAGGTTTCATAAGTTGCCATACTTTTCCTTTCAAAAACAGCCCAGCCAGCAGGCTGACTGAGCCGAATTCTGCTTTCTGCCCAAGGGCAAAAAATCACTTGTTTTTTTCTTCCAATAAGGCTGCAACATTCACACCAGTTGCTTCATGCCAGAGTTTTTCAAGGTTATAGTGCGCCCGCATTTCCTCAGAAAAGACATGGACGACCACGCCGCCTAAGTCTAAGAGAACCCAGCCACCAGCTGCGTCTCCCTCAACATGACCAGCAGAAACACCCGCCGCCGCAGCTTTCTCACGGATATTTTCAGCTACCGCATCCAGCTGACGACTGTTCATCGAGCTGACGATGACAAAGTAATCTGTCACAGTAGTCAGACCTTGCAAGTCCAAAGCCACAATATCTTCTGCACGCTTTTCATCGGCCGCCTTCACGACCAGTTCTAATAATTCTTGTTCTTTCATAGTTCCTCTTTAATTAAAAATGTTTTTGTAGTCTAGAACATCCGCAAAACGTCCGTCCCAAATTTTTTGGTAAAAAGTATTTATTTTTTCTGCCGAAGCGTCTTCTCCATCAAAAGTTGTAAAAGCACCTTCTGGAATAACAAGTTTATAATCAAATTCAAATCCAACTTTAACTGATGCATCTACACAATATTCCGTCTGCATGCCACATAAAACCAGACGACCAATATCTTCTTTATCCAAGTAATCCTTCAAACCTGTCTCTTTAAAAATACTATTACACTTCTTCTGAAAGACCTTTTCATCTGTCTTTCGATTCAAGAGAGGAGACAACTGCCAATCTTCCAATGCATTGTCTTCTGGATTTTCCATATGCTGAATATAGATAATTTCGATACCTTTACTCCTAGCCTGATGCTGCAGAAAGGAAATTTTATCCATCATTTTATTAGACTGAAAACCTGTTTCCACTAAGATATTTTGTACATCTATAATGATTAGAGCTGTTTTCATTCATCTATTTCCTTCAAATATCCTACAAAGGCATTGTAGGTCTCCAAGGTCTGCGGATAGATGGGTATTCCTTTGTGAGCTAAATGCTCCACTGTCCTTGCTGTTTCGTAGGCCACAGCCTGATTAAGCGACCGCTGAGCCAGCTCTCTAGCCTTATCCACTCCCGGAAAGTCTCGGTTGTGCTCAATGTAGTCAGCTACGTAGACCACCTTGTCCAGCTCAGACATGGTATCACTGCCCACTGTATGAATCTCGATGGCTCGCAGTATCTCAGCATCTTCGATGCCTAAGTCTTCCTGAATCTTGTAAATACCCACCATTCCATGCCAGACATTATTGCCCCAGTTTTTTAGGTCAGGATCTAGCCGGTATTTGTCAATCAAGGATAGGAATTCCTCATCCGAGACTTTTTTAGCATAGTCGTGCAGGAGTCCTGCCAAACCCGCTTTTTCAACATCAAGACCGAAGCACTCCGCTAATTCACGAGCAGCCTTTTCCACACCCAGACAATGCCTCAGGCGCTTCTCGGGCATGACTGTTTCCATCTTATCCAGCAAGGCCTCACGGCTCATGCTGATATAGCTTTCATAGGTCATAGGTAAAGTCCTTCTTTCTCGATATAGTCTAAGACTGGCTGAGGCAGCAGGAAATTGGGAGTCCGTCCCTGAGCCAGAAAATCCCGCACCATACTGGAGGAAATATCCATAAGGGGGACATCTACCCAGATGACAGGGTAAGAAGTCCCCGCCTTGTAGCGCGGCCGCTGAACACCGACAAACTGAACCAGCTCAACCAGCTCATCAATCCGGTACCACTTGGGCAGGTAGTCCACCATATCCGCACCGATGATAAAGTAATAGTCTGTATCTGGATGCTGCTCTGTCAGGAGCTTCATAGTGTCGTAGGTATAGGAAATTCCCTTGCGTTCCAGCTCAATGGGCTCAATCCCTAATCCTGCAATGCCCTCGATAGCCAGCTCCAGCATTTTCAGCCGATGCTTTTCATCGATGGTCTCTTTCTTGTCCACATGGGGCGGCTCGTACTCTGGCATGAGCAGGACCTGATCTAAGCCCAACTGTTGGCGGACCTGATCTGCCACGACCAAATGAGCATTGTGAACAGGGTTGAAATTCCCGCCTAGTATACCAATCTGCTTGCGTTTTTATCTTTAACTTCTGGTTCTAAATCCACCTTGGTAAAGGGGGTTAGTAATTCAATAGCCATAGGCTGACATCTCCACAGAAATTTTTCCTTAAATTTGCTTGACTTTGACAGAGAGTTTGCGATTTTCCTTTTTGCTGGACTGCTTGTAGAGAATCAAGATCCGGCCAATCTTCTGCACTGTATCCACTCCGATCTCTTCTTCCAAAATCTCTGCGACCTCGTGAATATTTTCATCCGTATTCTGCAAGAGCGTAACCTTAATCAACTCTCGCGCGTCCAGTGCCTGACGAACGCTGGTTTTGATTTGGTCATTGAGTCCATTTTTCCCAATCTGAATGATCGGTTTGAGACTGTGTGCCTGACTGTTGAGAAAGGCACGTTGTTTTGATGTTAGTGTCATGTTCTTCTATAAGGCCTGAGTCAGTTGGGACTTGCTTGTCTCCCCACTGCTCATGGCCTTTCCCTTTCTTATTTTAAGGGGGATTTATTCCCCTTGGTTTCTTGAGTATTATATAATAGCTTTCCGAGTGACAACCGCCACACCCTCTGGCGCCCAGCCAGCTACTCGGGCAGGGCCACTGACGCGAATCCAACCCAGACCAGAGAAGACGATATCTGTCTTGTCCTTGATAGTAAATTCATGCTTGACCAAGGCTGGAAATTCTTCCTTTTCCTTGCCAACCGGCGGTACTAAGAGACTGCCGACATGCTTGTCATAAAAATCGCTAGCACCTTCCAACTTGGTCCGGTGGAGCTTGAGCTCATTGTCAAAATAAGCCGTAAAGCCTTGCTTGTCACCTGCCACAAAGTCGAAACGGCCTAGACCACCCAAAAAGAGGGTTTGATTTGGATTAAGCTGGTAGGTTTTGGGCTTGATTTCCTTTTTGGGACTGATATATTTGAGATTCTTAGCAGAAAGATAGTGAGCCATCTGGTGACGATGGATAATGCCCGGCGTATCATAGATATGACTGCCATCCGCCAAAGGAATCTCGATTTTATCCAAAGTTGTGCCCGGAAAGCGCGAAGTCGTAATAATATCCTTATCGCCCGTGATTTCCTGAATAATGGCGTTAATCAGAGTGGACTTGCCTACATTAGTCACGCCGACCACATAAACGTCACGTCCCTTGCGGCAATGCTCAATCTTGTCAATCAAGTCCTTGATGGCCTGCTTGTTCTGAGCAGAAGTCAATACCACATCGACTGGACGCAGGCCTTCTTCGTGAGCCCGCTCCGTCAGCCACTGGGTCACCTTGCTATCCTTGACCGACTTTGGCAGAATGTCCTTTTTATTCCCAACCAAGAGAACATCGTTTCCAGCGACAAAGCGAGGCAGGCCAGGGATGACCGATCCATTAAAGTCAAAAATATCGACAACATTGACGACCAAAGCGTCGCTATCTCCAACCTCATGCAGAAGCCGCAGAAAGTCATCATCCGTCAGCTGGACATCGCTGATTTCATTATAATGGCGCAGGCGGAAACAGCGCTGACAATAGAGTTCACCTGTCTCCAAGCCTTTTTCTAGAGCTGACTGAGGCGTGTAGCCCAGCTTGCCCTTCTCTTCTGTCTGAATAGGGGCTCCGCAGCCGATACAGAGAAGTTCTTCCATGCTTAAATTCCTTTTTTGTATTGAATTGGACCGTATTTTTCAGTAATTTTCTTGAGCACACGGCGTTCACGCGCCCGATTGATCTGGGTCTTGATAGAGTCGTGCTCGACCAGTGGCTTGACCAAAATCGAACGAATCCCGGCCCGATGAGCAGCTCGAATATCCGTCATGAGCTGGTCGCCTACCATGACCACTTCATTTTTTTCAAAATGAAAAAGCTTGAGCGCCCGGTCAATTCCCCAAGTGAAGGGTTTCATCGCCCAGTAGACATAGTCAATTTCAAACTTTTCAACAGCCCGCTTGACCCGTTTTTGGTTATTATTGGACACCACGATTATCTGAATGCCTGCGTCCCGCAAATCATGGAGCCACTTCTTCATCTCTGGGGTCCCGTCAGGATTATTCCAAGCAATCAGGGTATTATCCAAATCCACCAAAACTGCTTTGATCCCCTGTTTTTTCAAACTCTCTACTGTCAAATCATAAACTGCCTCGACCGCAAAGTCCGGCATATAATCTTCAATCGCCACATCTCTCTCCAAAAATTCGTATTCTCATTATTATAGCATAAAATAGGCTTTTTGGCACTTACAGCCTCAAGTGTTACAAAAAGGAAAAAAGATGATATTATAGTGGTGATAGTATAAATGTTCTGGAGGTTTGTATGGCAGAAAAAAACAGGCAGATGCAGGCTGTTTCCCCTCTTTTGCAAAGATTATCAACTGGTCGTCCGCCATTGGCGCTCTAGGAACGGTGGCATTTTGTCTTTGGGCCTATTTCGCTGGCATCCTCCAGTCCAAGGAAACTCTCTCAGCCTTTATCCAGCAGGCGGGCATTTGGGGTCCACCCCTCTTTATCTTCCTGCAGATTCTACAGACGGTAGTGCCCATTATCCCTGGCGCCCTGACCTCTGTCGCTGGCGTTTTCATCTACGGCCATATCATCGGCACCATTTATAACTATATCGGTATCGTCATTGGCTGCGCTATTATATTTTACCTAGCTCGTACCTACGGTCCGGCTTTTGTCCAGTCTGTCGTCAGCAAGCGTACTTATGATAAATATATCGGCTGGCTGGATAAGGGCAACCGCTTTGAGCGCTTCTTTATTTTCATGATGATTTGGCCCATCAGTCCAGCCGACTTTCTCTGCATGCTGGCCGCCCTGACCAAGATGACTTTCAAAAAGTACATGCTGATTATCCTTCTCTGCAAGCCTATCACTCTCGTCATCTATACCTACGGATTGACCTATATCATTGATTTTTTCTGGAAAATGGTCTCCAAATAAAAAGAAGTTGAATTGCACCGCACCCCAAAAGTTAGACAGAAAAAATCTAACTTTTGGGGTGTTTTTAAATGAAACTAACTTATGAGGATAAAGTTCGAATCTATGAACTAAGAAAACAAGGAATCAGCTTAAAGCGACTTTCAGAAAAATATGAAATGAACCTTTCAAAACTTTTGACATCCCAACCTCTTTCTATATCTTTGCTTATTACAGCACAAACCATAAAGAAAAATCAGCCAGTTTTGACTGATTTTCATCTCATGATTAAGCAAAGATTTATTCTGGCGACACCAAAATCTTGATCTGCGCCTTGTCCTGAGTCAGCTCGATAAAGCCTTCTTGCACAATATCCTCCAACTTAATCTTCTTAGTCACAAGCTTGTCAGCAGAGAAATAACCTTGCTCCATCAGTTCCAGCACCTTAGGGAAAATATGCCGATAGGCGATAATACCCTTGAGCGTTTTTTCTTGAATGGCAAATTCATTAGGGTTGATGCTGGCTTCTCGCTCCCAAATAGAAACTACCATACATTCTCCAGCCTTGTGAACAGCAGCCAAAGCTTGTCCCAGCACAACCGGCACTCCCAGTCACTTCATAAGACACATCTGCCCCGCCACCAGTTAAACGCTGAATAGCAGCTACCACGTCTTCGCCTTCTTCTGGTCGCACAATGATGGCCCCAAGCTCCTCAGCCTTGGCTTGGCGCTCTGGAGATAACTCAACACCATAAATCTTAGAGCACCAGCTGCCCGCAAAGCCTCAACTATCAAGAGCCCGATTGGCCTTCCAAACCGAAGACCACCGCAGTATCGCCCGTCTTAAGAGCTGACTGACGGACCGCGTAAACAGCCACAGCAGCAGGTTCTGTCAAGGCTGCCTGCTCATAACTAAGACTGTCTGGAACTTTGTGAACAATGTCTCCGTCCAAAACACAGTATTTGGCAAAACCACCGTCTGCCGCCAAACCGACAAAGTTTAGATTAGGGTCCAGATTATAATCACCGACAAGATTATGCCTAGCCAAAATGGGCTCAACTGTCACCCGATCGCCAACCTTGACTCGTGTCACAGCACTGCCGACCTCAACAATTTCCCCAGCAAACTCATGTCCCAAAGTTACAGGCGCTTTCTGGCCAGAGTAGACGTGCTCTGTTTCTGTCGGAATAAAAATCGGTCCGTCCAGATATTCATGCAAGTCAGTTCCACAAATTCCTGTATACTTGACCGCAATTTTGACCTGATGCGGTTGGACTTCCGGTACATCCACTTCTTCAATACGGACATCTTTAGCGCCATACCAACGCGCAGCATTCATTTTTGCCATAAACATACCTCGCTTTATAATTTGTTAGTTTTATTGTAAACCCTTTCAGAAATCTTGTCAAAAGATTAACTACATTTTCAAAAAATAGCATACAAAAAACCAGCATCAGCTGGTCTTAGACTTATTCTGCAATTCTAGCCGTGTAAAAAGGCAGAAGGAACAGGAAGCTAATACAAAGAATCAGGAGAATCACACGGAGCCATCCGCCAAATAGAAGCGCAACCACTAAAGTTACTAAATAAACGGAAAAATTAGTAAAATTAGTTTCAATCAGCAAGGTTTGGCCTGCTTTAACTGTCACTGGCTTGGTTTTCATAGGAGCAGATCCCGCACGGACTTCTGCTTCATTAGCCGCAATTGGAAAAACAACCTCTTCTCCGTTTTTGATTGCGCCAACTTTCTGACCATCGATAAAGACTGGAAACTTACCAATAATCCCTACAAAACCTGTCCCACGTTTCACTTTGATTTCCGACATAAAAGACTCCTTTGTTTTTTTAATTATTTTAACATAACTGATGGCTAAAGGAAAGACGAAATAAAAGGCTATGATATTTAAAAATACTAAGCTATTCATCGCCAAAACAATCGTCAATAACATGAGAAACGTTAGTCATAACTTTAACAGTGGTTGATAACTTTTCAGAAAAAGCATCTATTGCATATCCTGATGCGAAAGTAGAAAGTTGACTTTGGAACTGAATAAACCTAGCGACCATAGTGGATAAGACAGCACCAACCGCTTTTTGAGAACGAACGATACCTGTTAGATTTACTGTTCCATAGAAAGCATCCTCCATACCATCCCTAAACGGTTGGTAAAAACCACCTAACATGCTGATAACTGTATTAATAGTCGTTGCTGCTTCTGTTAACTTTGTATCAATCGTCCCCATTGAACTCTGTACACCTGTAATAGTCCCAGAAACAGAAATTTGATCTCTTAAAATACCATAAAACTTCTTTTCTTTCTTAGCTTCAAATCGGCCTTTATAGTATATTCTTTTAGGGAAATCCATACTTATATCTTTACAAGAATCTTTCAAACTTTCTACTTTACGATTCGTTTCAGCTATAATTTCATTTGATTCATCAAGGTAAACATTAAATGCAGCAGACATCTCTTGCGCAAGCTTCTGAGCTTTAACATCAATCTGATTATCAAAAGCGCTGATAACATCGCGGTCATCAAAAATTCCACTCTCTTCAAGATACGTGTTGTAATCCTTTGCTACTGTAGCGCTTACTTCAGGGATATGACTAAAATCCATTTCTTGAATAAGAGTAGCTAACTTGGTATCTGTGGCTTCCATAGTAGCTCTAATGCTATCAGATACATTTTGCATATAAAGAACACAGGCAGAAATCGTCTGCAAATTTTGATGAATAACTCGCAAAATTTCTTGCACAGCTTGCGGAATACCGTCCCCAAACTGAGAGCGTTTATCAAGACCAGAAGTACTTTCTTCAATCATGCTTTCAAAAGAGTTTAAAAGATTTTCACCTTTTTTAGCGATATTTGTCTTACTAGATAGACCAAACATTCCATCTTTTACAGTTTCACCAGTAGAAATACTAGCATTAGTTTCAATATCACTCTTCATTTGATAAGCCGCTAGAATAACTTCCTCTAGTTTATGTACCACAGCATAATTGTCCCATCCATTACCAGCTTCATCATAATAATCGTAAAGCATACTAGTCCCTAGGTTATCAAATTTACACAAATAATCTCCCGTACTATAGCTAGCAATCCTTTGAACATTCTCTTCTACATCATCAAGATTTGAATATGCCTTATCCAATTTTTTGACTGCTTCAACAAGATTAATATTTTCTAAATGACTAGCAATTTTACCTTTTAAATTATTTCGTCTATTTGAAAGATTAAGTAAGACCTCCTCGTTGGCTAAGATGGCTTTTTGAGTTAATTCTTGCAATTCGCCAACTTGTGAAAAGCAAGTAGCTAAATTATTAGTTAATACCCTCATAGCATCGATATCTAGAAGAATCGTCTCGCTCCCTGCAAAGGCAGGAATGAGGCTTTGATTTGTTAATTTATCAGGAGAAACAGCAAATTCAAGATTTCCATCTTGATCTAAGTCAACACCATAAATAGACTCTAAAACAACTTGTCTTGAATATTTCATTGCTTCTTTGCTCTTGCGATATTTATCCATATCATGAGGAATAGGAATATCAATAGCAACAACTTTACCCAAGTACTGCGTATCCATTGTAATCCCTGTAATAGCTCTCCCCGGTGGTAGTATGACATTAGCTACACCATCAATAAAGAATTATGAACTTTTCCTCCGAAAGAAATTTCTTGAGAAGATTGTTCCCAAGTTATATTCGTCAAGGCATCGCGGGTGGAGGAAAAAGTCATTGCATATCCTTTATAACCTTCAAGGAGTTTGCGAACTCTGGTAGCTTCTTTCTTTTCTTGCTGAACATGAAAGTCTAAATCTTCCTTATCCATAATCAATTTAAATTTTCCATAATTATCTTGATAGAAAGACTGCCCGTTTACAGACTGAGGGGCTCCCTGATAAGCTAGCATATAGGGAACTTGTCGCTCCATCGCCATACGACTGGCTAAAAAATCAGCATAAGAATGTCCAGTCCCTAGAGTGATGTTCGCACCTGATCGTTCAACCTGATCGTAAAATCCGACTGCAACATCTCCTCGTTTTTTCAAATGCAGAGAATTATTGAATCCAATAGAAGCATCCGAAAGAATATCAGACCATCCATCTGCTCCAGCATTTGTCCCTGCAAAAGCTATATATGTCTCTTCTGTAACCTTATCTTTAATTGCGATTGCCGCAACACCAGTGTCTTGGTCATACATAGCATGGGTGATTTCTATGTTTTTATTGATAGATAATTCTTTTTCCTCTTCACTAATAACAGCTTTAGTTGCTTCTATTGCTTGTTCCTTAATTTGACTGTCTGATAAATGACTTTTACCATTTTCAACTTTTTTCAATTCATCTGTGTACGCATTTTCAAATTTATAGACATAATAAGAAATATCTGCTGAAACATCCACACGTCTTTCTATAATTTCTTTTTGTATTCCTTTATCACTCCATATCTATCACAATTGAATTCGTAATTACAAGTAATCGTTCTTCGTCAGAGAATTCTAGTATAAGCTCAAAATGACCCTCGCTATTAATCATCACATCAACAGAGGTTGAACAATCTTTTTTTAATCCATACTTTTCTTTTTAAATTATTAAAATATTTACTTGCATCTACAATATTATAATCAATCCGTTTCATACCTGTACCAGGATGTTTGGTCATGTAATCAAAAATAGATAGTTCTTGGAAAAATTCAGGCTCTAATTCCAGATTTAAAACCTCTAAATCATACTCTTGAGGTACTTCCTTATCATATTGTAATTCTCTGTTATTATACTGAACATGAAACTCCGTAGTTTGTCCCCCTTGTTCAATTACATACTCTCCCGTATTATCAGGTTTTTAAATAAACACTCCTTGATATTTTACTATCAGCATTTTTCATCCATCATAAAAAAATTTTTACTGCTATATAATTTTACATTTGACAAATCTTTTTCTTCTTCCGCTAAAAAGTCAAAAAGTGGCTGAAACTCCTTCTCTAACTCGTACTGTTCTTTTGTACGGTTTTCTGGAATCCTCTCTCCACATGCACTTAATCCAAGCATTATCAATAATCCTCCTAGTAGTAAAATAATTATTTTAAAGAATTGTTTCATAGTATAGCTCCTATACTTTTTTTATATTTTAACATATTTTTAGATAAAAAAATCTGCTGATTTATCAATAGCTTTTTCTATAATATTCTTTATTGTCTTTTTCTATGACAAAAGTGTCAATTATAGAAATACCTTCCATTTTATTTTTTTAGAAGATGTATATTTCATTAATTTCTTACCTAATGATAACCCTATGAAGATTCTGCCATCTATTTCATTTTCTCATAAAAAATCAGCCTCACGGCTGGTTTTCTACTGATTTCTAAAGTTTCTCCAACTCTTCATTGAGTAGTTTTTGTGCTACTTGTGGGTTGTCTTGCCCCTTAGTGGCCTTCATCAACTGACCAATCAAGGTACTTGGCCGCGTTCTTATTGCCGCCCTTATAATCATTTATAGCATTTTTATGAGCACTCTCCTCTAAAACAATAGAATGAGTTATAGTAGCTATCTTATTTGAATCTATAAATTCTATTTGAAGCTCATAATCTCCATGTCCATTAATAATAACATTAACATCAACATGACATTTTTCAACAAAACCATATCTCTTTTTTTAGATTGTTAAAGAATTCATAATTATCTTTAACTCCATGATCAATGCGCTTCATGTAAGTTTCGGGATGATTAGCCATGAAATCAGATATCGGAAGAGTTGAAAAAAATTTTTGACGTAAGTTGCAAATTAAAAAAATATCTATATTATATTTTTCGGATTCTTCAACATTA
>BNJU01002130.1_pt1 | contig 59228 bp, 77 predicted proteins | sample 8539281 | NCBI WGS metagenome assembly BNJU01 (sample SAMD00202456, study PRJDB9452) | human saliva metagenome | isolation source: human saliva | place: Japan
CCCTCGCCGCAGACGCGCCATCCTCACCCGCTGGAAGCCTCGTCACCCGCCTCACCAAGCAGAACGCGTAAGCATCGAGCGAAGCCCTCATCAACCACCTCGTGGCACGTCGAAGCACGCGACCGCCGCTCTCCTCATGGAAAATCGGACACTACCTCGATTGCAGACGGCCTGGCCGCCCTAGAACGCGCCGCCAGCAACGTACTACGGGAGCTCAGCGTAAGATCTCGTAGCCAAAATCGGGCGCCACCAAGCGCGCGACTTGGTAATCAGGGCATCGTCCGCAGTGCTGGGCCCTTGACGGCGTGAGACACTCCGGTTGCGCGAACCAGTACAGGCCCTCACCGGCAAGAAAGTCCGCCGCAGATCGCCCGCCTGCGGCTGAAAACCCGCGAAACGCCATCTGACCCTATGGCCTGCGCCCGACGCCGCGCCAAACTCCGGCCCTGACCAACGGGCTGCACCTACGCGAGCAATGAGCCACGGCTGGGCGTCCGAAACTACAAACGCACCCACCTCAACGAAACCGCCAACCAGCCCAGCGATTCGTCGAAATGCGGCTGGAAAGCGCGCCTGCTGCGCGACGACCTCAAAGCCGAACAACTCCGCCGCCACCTCACCGCCACCACCTGAACATCGGCGACGCCTCACCCACTGGATCGCCCCAGCGCCCTCACCAGGCCCGCGCCAGCGGACGCGACCTCGACCAGCGCGCCCAAGTAGCGCGCGCCGTCGACGCGCAGACAACAAAGCCCAACACGCAAGGCATGGGCGGCCAACAAACCAGCAGACATCATACGAAGAATGGGTGCGCGACGTGGCAAGCCGCCACGCATGGCTCGACGCCCTAAGCCACCCCGCCACCACACCGACCAAAGACACAGAAACCGCGGAAGAAGGCCGACTGTCGCCGCTGCTGCCCAGCCGCGCCCACCGCCCTGCGCGCGGCGCAAACCATAGCGTCTGACCGCCGCCAACGCCGCAAACGCACACCGCACGCAGGCGCAACCTGAGACGACCAAACACAACTGACCCAACACAACAACCGCCACTCACGGATTCCACTAAACGCACGGAATGTTGAGATGACAGGTGTTGGGAACCCTCATGTCTGAGATTTTTGATTTTGAACCGTTGGCCGAACTCTTCGGCCGCCTCGACGCGCGTCAACTCAAACCGTACGTCAGTCACTTGCCGCAGAGATGGCATGAAGGCTTTGAACCACCAGCAGGCACGTGAAACCTGACGAGCTTCGTGCTCAGGCTGATTGATCACGGCATTTGTCGCCCGTTCACGGGCGATGATTAAGCCCGCCTCTTGAACACAAATAGCAAGCCCGTCTTCTGTGCGCGACACCTGGGGAATCTCGCCAGAAACGTACAGCCCGCGACGGGGCGAAGACTGCGCCTTCTATTGAGCGTGATGCCGCCATAGTCTGCTCAATGCGAGACTTCTTCCGCAATCTGACTTAATGCACGGGGTTGCGCTGATGTGGAACGCACGTTTTGATGCGGAGCATCTTCGTGCTGATCATCTTCACCTGTTCCGGATGTCTTTTGAGTGGGCTGACACTACCGCAGCGTGAACATGTCAAAAACATATGTCGATTTGCTGACGTTCATTCCGGGCGGTCGACCAATACCTCGATGACGTGCACCGTCTCGTGAAGCAAACGAGTTGAACGGGCTCAACTGAACCGCGATTTGCGCGCATCACTGAGTCTTCGCATACCTCAACGACCCACCTTCGAAGGTAACGGCCGCACCGCGAAAATATTTATGGGCACGTGGCCGAGCGGTCTGATTCACCTTCGACTGATGCGTCAGCCACGTCTGGAACCAAGCAACGCTCCTCTCAGGACCCGATCTCCAGGACCTGCGAACCTATCACCGGTGTCCCCCATCTTCCCGCCACATCGCACAGCCACGCACTGGCGGCCACTCACCTTTTAGATACAACCATAGCTCCTTGCGACAGGCACGTGAACAGATGATGAACACGCGTCAACAAAGACAACCATCGCGCCCCGCTCCTCCACTTTACTGGCCTCCGCATTGACCCCCTCAACGCGGTCCTCCATCCTAATGCGCTGCCTAGCCTGTCAGCCAATGTGGTGACTAGTGCGCTAGTTAATAGAGCACACAATCAGACACAAAACCCCCAACCCGAGGAAGGGGTTTGCGGAACGTATCAGTCTGCCGCCGCGAAACTGTGGTCAGCAGGCACGCCCGGTCACTTGGTTTCGCGGTCACCAAACCACCGAAAGTGGAAAGGCCCATTTCAGCCCTTGTCCTGAGTGTCCAGGATAACTGCTGTGGTGCGCAGGGTCGAAATTGCGCCTAGAGATAGGGGACATGTCTGAGTTGGTTCCCAGTTGGTAATAGTGATACCCTCACTACCTCGGTGCAACCACAAGGCCCCTACGGCCAGCGGTGGTTGACGAAATCAATCAAAACTAGGTATCCTTCAGGGCTTGAAGGAACTCGCTCCTTTCGAACAAGCGAACAACCATTTCTCTCTACACGGTCAGTGCCGTACAAATCCGCAGCGACAATAGATGCTAGACGCGATACATGGGGAGCGCCGCCAAGACTTGCGCAATCGCTTCGTCGACTCATCGCGGCTCCTCTTTGATCGGGTAAACCGTTTGGCGCGCACGAACGCACTCGTTCTTATGCAGGTGATGACGATGGGCTGCCGGGCGATCCTGGCGGGCCTTCAGGGCATCGCGGCAATCAGCGGGCCTGCGACTTTCGTATTGTTACCTCATGTTCAAGAATCACTAAAGTTGACGACATCGTCGCTGCGCGTAATGATAGTTCGAATGCGCATTGGAGCAGCTGAGTAAGTCGGTCGACTGACGTCGCGACGCAATCACCACCAGGTGCAACCCCTTGCGGTAGTCAGGGCGCCGTCAACTGTCATGGAAGCGATGTTCATGTAGTCTTCCCGCAACCGCCAATTGGCCCAGCGCCCTCCGGTATTTCGGCGAGGCACCATGTTGGCATATGTTCTCGGTGAAGTCCGATTTTGTGGGCTGGCTGACGTGCCCTGGCAGCGGGCCGGTAGCAACGGTATGCCAATGGCGATAGCACGCTACTGTTGAAACTAGCGAAGGATCCGCTGATGTTTCCGCAGATGACATGACCCATCGGGTCTGCGGAGAACCGGCAAAGCTGGGGATAGGTGGGCTTGCGGCTCACCGTCAATAGCGCGTTCCCAGCAACAGATGAGCCGCGCGGTATCTCCACGCCAGCCGCCCAGCCTGGCGCTTCCCCCGCCGCGGTAGCGCCCCGCCGGGCCCCTCCATCCTGCGCACGCTGGCCTGCTGCTGTTACCTGAGACTGGCATGGTGGCTGAACCGGCTGGTGGGGCGAACAGAAATTGAAGGCTTCTGCTAGAGGCGCGTGACCTGCGATGGTGGCCTGAGCGTCGAAGGTTCCGTCAACTCTTCCTCTTTGGCGTTGACGCCTGACTGTGGTGGTCGCGCTCAATGAGCCTTTATCGGTGGCGCGCTTTGGGGCGCCACGGGTTCAATGACCAGGGTCAAACGCGGTGTCTTCGAGGCCGCGCGCGCGAGGAGGTGCCAGCAACAGTGGCATCCATACTGACATGAAACTCGGCATGGAAACTTCAAAGCAGCCAAGTGAGCCTTACAGTCGGTTTCCCACCAGCGTGCGCACGTAGTGATGTTATCGCTGAGGCGCAGGGCACCCGCGTGGCGTTGGGGCCGTGCGAAGGTATATACAGGCTTTTCCCCAGGCGACGCGGCGCGCACCGGGGTCAGCGATCGGGCGAGAGTTCCGACACTTGCACCGCCACCCACCAGGGCAGGGCAGCAGGAGTGGCGCGGCAATATCGGCGCAGCGTCGCAATGGACATAGCGTTTTCGAGGCGCTGGGCGGTCTCGGACTCCATCGTGAGCTAAACACCATCTCCTCATCCTCCAACATCATCGCTTACCCACTGGCGGGGTATCCGTTGTAGATGCTAGTACCTTCCCATGGCAGGGCCCCACGTGGGATCCTCAGCAATATCAGGCAGATCGTCACCGTGGCCTCTTGGCCGGGGCAAAAACACAGCGCCCATGCTGATGTTTGAATGTCCGAAGCCTGGCATGGCGGTAACAATGTAGTAAATGCTGCGCCCCTGGTTCAGTCGACACCGAAGAACGCTTCGCCTCGGCTCACGCGAGCGCCATGATCACCATTCAGGATCGCCGGCCTTGCCCATAATGTGGGTCAAGCAGGCCTGCTGGAAAATCAAATCGCGGCGAACGGCACCACCGTGCCTCCATCTGGTGCATCTGGAAAATCGCGCACGCCGAACAAGCCTCGCCCCGCCCTCCCAGGCTTGGATCCCATGTTCGGTAGCGGCGCGATGTTCGCAGCCTCATCAAGACGAAAAGGATGGTGGCGTGCCGCCCCAGCTTGCGGGCCGACGGGGAGCGCGCGACCTCGTAGATGTCGTTGACGAACATCGTGGTAATCGCCGCCAGGGCCTCCGAGTCTGGGGACACCCACAGCGTGTCGCGCGAAGCAATGAAGCCTCCACGTCAAAGATCCTCGGAACCGGGGTAAGCACATCTCATAAACTGGCAGATCATGAGGTTCAAGAGCGCATATTGATCGTGCAATGAAACCGGCGGCGGTCTCAGCGCCATCGCAGGGTCAATGGAAGCGCCCGCCATACGCACCGTAGTGGGGCGCTGGCGCGCTCAAGATCGCTACCGCCTCCGCGGATCAGACACCCACGCCTGGATATCAGCAATCGTGCGATCTAACACCGCCATGGAAGATACCCCAAGATGGGCGCCGCGCTCAGCAAACCACCGCGGTGCCCTCCCATCGCTTTCGTGAACGCTTAGGAAGCCGCGCCGCTCGGCCTCACCCATCAAAATCATCGCCCAACAGCAGGTTCACCCGCACACGCACGGGCCTGTGGCCCCAGATAGGGATCAAACGAAAAATCCTGCGACCCCAGGCCGCCGCAGCAGGCCCTCCGTCAAATACGCCCCATCAGCTTTTTCGTCGACGTCATACCGCCGCCCCAGGCGCCTCAGTAACGCGCCCAGCCACCACAATCAGACGCGTCTTACCCGCATCCAGAGACACCACCGCTCAGAATCTTCCTGCTGGGCATGCAACCTCTTGCCCCACCAACGACCCAATCAAGCGCACCAACGGCGATCCGACGCCAGTCTCTAACGCATCAGACAAAATCTGCGCGCCTTCGCTACAGCCTTCTGATACATGGTCGCGAACAGATCCTGCGGTACGCACAGCCGCGCCGCCGGGCGCCACGACCACCGCCACAACACCCGCAAAACCGGGGCCTGTAACCTGGCTTCCGTCACCATAAGCGGCGACCTACCCAACAATACGCACCAGGCTCGCCACGCCGAAACGAAGCACCCGTGGGGCACACGCCGCCACGCGCATACACCAACCGCCCCCAACGTGATCCCGTTACGCAACATGCGAGACTCCTGTCACGATGGACCTCTCCTCACACCGCAGACAACCCAACTGGCCGTACTCGTGAGCGTAGCCGACTCGTCATCGCGCATCCGTAGTGCCCCGGTCAACAAATACTGACGCCGCACCAAAAGCCGACCCACCGTTCGCTAACCACTTTACCGTCCCTAGCTTTTGCAGCTTGGCGGCGCCCTCCCGCATCCCATCCAAACAACTCACACCGAAGCGCGCATCATCAGCCTTATCCTGGGCGGGAACGCACAAACGCGGTCTGAGACTCTGATCGCCATAATCGCGGAGATCGCAAAATATCACCGGATGCCTGAAATCGTCTTATTCGATATCCCACAGACCGCAGGAGCCAGCTTCATTTTTGCTGTGCGCGCCAAATCGCCTTCCGTGCGATGCGGGCCTCATCCACCACAAAACAAAGTCGGCACCGTCTCTCAGGAGAGCGCGCAATCATCTGCATGCAACCACGTCGTTAGCAGCACTCATCGCGGTGCACCCGCCGCACCCTCATCGAGGCAACGCGACGAGATATCAAACACACGTCAACGCCCCCGGCACATTCACCCCTCACTCGTCGGCCCATCAATCAAAGCCCCGCCAACTCCTCAGCAACCAAACGCTCCAACGCGACGCCACATCACCCATCCCATCAGCACTCCGCGCCCGAAATACCCGGCATCTCCACATCAAGAGGATCCAACATAAAAACGAGTCACATCCCCACCTGCGCACGCGCCCCTGCTCCCCACGCCGCGCGCACCTCTACCCTGGCCACGCAACGCCTTACGCTCACGCTCACCCAACGCCCGCCCCACAGCCGCAGACGCCACCGTCTCCAACAACAACTGCTGACCATAACACCATTAACACTCTCTCCCGCAATCAGCGGATCCAAAATATTAATGCAAGTACCACGCAGACGTAATCGGCGTAAACCCCCAACGCCCGCGCCAACGTCGAATACTCCCCGCACGTCCCATCACCCCAAATCCTGGAAGCTTCTTATCCACAATCACCAGCGCCGACCCACCATCAAATTCCACCTTTTAAGTTTTAGCAACCACCGACTTACCCGCACCCAAATCACCGAACACCACAACATTGGGCGACGAAAAACCATCATTGCCAGCCACAACGAACGGATCATGGAAAACCGCACCGACCCTACATCACTCAACGCCAACCCCTCCATCGTCGTCGACGGACGCACCACCTCAGCCAACGCCACCCCACGCATCTGACGCGACGTCGACGCAGACGACGTCATACGACGCGACCGCATCGACCGACGCACCAAACGGGCCACGCGGCACAGCACACGCACCACCACACCACGCCCACTAACACCCTCATCCACTAACACTCAGCATCCTTATCCACTGTCACGCTAGCATCGCGTCATACCTGCACGCACCGCTCCCTCGCCGCCCCTTCTTCCGCGCAAACCACCCAACATCACGGCGTCACCTGATCACCGGCGAAACCGCAAACGCGCAGGAGCACTACTACTGCAATCCTCCAACGCCGACGTCATGCGACGCGCCGCGTCATCCCACGTCTCCAGGAGTCGTATGCAACCCCGACAGCCACTCCACCGCACACCACCGCACAGACTCAGGCGACAAATCACGCACGAATCGCGCTCGAACCCGCGCGCATCCTCCTCACCCGTCGACACCACACCCTCCGTCTTACGCAACGCCGCCAAATCACTCGTCAAATCCTCACGAGCAGCCTTCACCGCCTGCGCACGCGACTGCACCTCAGCAGCCACCACAAACGTACGCACCGGCACATCCTCCACATCACGCAACGCCCGATACAACCAATCCCGACTCAACCAACCCGGCACAATACGAGACGCCGGCACCTCCCACATCGACTCACGCCACACCCCCAACGGCGAATCAACATCCACACACCACCCATCATCAGTAGCCCGCCACGACGGCCACACACCCTCCCACGCATCACCAACACCCACATAATCATCAGGAGAAAACGACGGATCCATCATGTGCCTAGCCAACGCACCACGCCCCACCACCGACAACGGACGCATCGCAATACCCAACCCATCCGCACGCTCCACCACTTGGCAACCACACGACCAGCCGCCACCACCGCCTTATCAACCTTGCGACCAGGGAACCACCAACGCCTCCGCCGGAATACTGCAACGTCACCCACGTACGCTGAGCCGACGCAATACGACCCAAATCATCCACAATCTGCGCATACGAATCCACCAACTCCGCACTCGGCGACGACGACGCCATCGGCGCCACCCACGACACGCATGATCCGTCGAATCTCACGCCATAATCCGCGCCGTCTGCACCACATGCGACACCGAGACGACTCCGAAGACAAATGCACCAACAAACGATCCCACGCCTCACCCGACGCCCACACCTGCCCCTGCGCCTCCACCCACAGCCGTCACATGACCCGCCCAGCACCACCATCAGCAACACCACCATGCTCAGCAACACCCACCACGCCCACCGGCGTCTCAGCATCAGTCAACAACAACGACCCCATACCCGCAGGCGCCACACCCCCAGGACCCGACCGAATACGAGCCCACCCACGCACCACCCACGACACGCGCGTACGCACCCACAACGCCACCGAACTATCCAAACTCGTCCCCGGCACACTCACAGCACCGTCAACCCCCACCCCACAGCAGCAATCCCTCGACGCCACCACCAACGACACAATCGAATGCCCCATAACAACACCACAAACGTGACAACACCAAACACGCAACAACACCCACTCCGGGCGCTCCATCCGATCAACACGGAAAATCGAGCGAGACTTCGTATCCCCACCCAACCACACACGCCCCGCATGCTCCCCACGATCCACCCGATCCGACACCACCTGCTCACTCACGACAAACTCCTCTCAGCACTTTGCGCCGAACCCTCAGCAGCATCCAACAACGGAGCAGCCGCACTACGAGCACCCTGACCCGCCACACGCCCAGCATCACCAGCAACACCCAACGCAACACCACCACCACGCACAACCTTGCCGCCACCACGACGAATCTTGCCCGCCACCAACCGCAACGTGCCGCCACCCTGACGACCATGACCACCATTGCCGCCAGAACCACCCGGAGTGCCCGGAGTGCCCGGCTCGCCCTGCCGCGAACCAGAACGACGTCCATACTTCGACGCCGACGAAAAACGCTCCATCCGACTACCAAACGCAACCGCCGCGCCACTCACCGCGCCACCAGCCGCGCCACTCGCCAACGACCCACGCGAAAAACCAGCCGACGACCCACCAGCAACAGGCACAAACTTCGCCACCCACGCAGGAGAAACCGCCACCATCATCACAGCAACCAACGAAAACGTCACACGCAACAACGTCCCCATCGGATCCGAACTCCACCCATCAACCGTCGCCGAATACGCCGCCGACATACGCATCGCCACCCACAAGAAAAACAAAATCACCGGCTTCGCAATCAACGCCGACACAAAAAACGCCCCCACACGCTTCAACCGCTCACGACCCTTCTCAGACGTCACAAACCCCCACATCACACCCAACGCAACAGCACTGAAATACGCCGTCGCCAACTGAGCCGCCAACGACAACATCAACATCAACCCAGCCACAAAACACAACACAAACACCACAATCGCACCCAACCACCCCAACGGCGTCGACTCCGTCGTCATCGCCGTCGTCGGATTCAACAACGACCCCGTCAACTCCCCCTGAGAAGACCCCACAGCCTTCGCCACCCCCTCAGACACCGCATCCACAACACCCACCACCGCATGCACCACCGCAGGCGTCATAAACAACCCAAACAACCCCCACACCAACGACAACCCCACACGCCCAAACTCCTCACTCGCAGGCCTCTGCCCCCGCGCAGCCCGCGCAAAACTCACCACCAAATTCCCCGCCAACAACACTACACCAGCACCAGCCGCCGCAGCATACGTCGACCGGAACCACACAGCATCAGCCCGAAAACTAAACGCCGTATTCATCAACGAAAACGACTCACCAATAGCCCCCACACCATCCTTCTTCAACCGATTCACAAACTTCGCAACCTGCCCAGAAGGATTCGACACCGCGCTAATCACATTCTTATCAACCCCCGCGGCACCCGCAGCACCACCAACCAGCCACGCCCCCATTTGCCCAAAATCATCAGCACCACCAATACGCGCATTCATCGACGCAATAGCAGCTGTAATCGTCGAATCATGATTACGATGGCTAATATAACCGGTACCTAGCGAATAGTTATCCACGAGATGCTGAAGAAGACCTTCGCCACCTTGCCAATCATAGAAATCGTCAAATTTAAGAATACCGCGAACGCGAGCATTCTGAGGCGCATAACCGCACTCCCATCCCTTATCAACGCTGAGATACTCACCACTCTCCACGCCACTTGCCCGAAACGACTGAAGACACACCGGCCACCACGCGCTCCACATTTTCACGAATGCTTCGGGGGTTCCCTGCTCGGGGTTATCCTTATACGCCGCTGCGATCTGGGCTTTTTGCGCTTCCGAGAGCATGTCTACCGTCAGCTCCTCAGGCCACGCCTCAGGATGATCAGCAAACGCCGCGTGCGCGCCCGCCACACATACGCCCACCACAACAAGGGCAGTAACCACAATGCGCACGGCATGCCATCGGGCCCCTCGTCCCCAAGATACAAGACCCGCCATCACGACGCCTTCCCCCACTCGCCATTCTTATTCTGAAAATAATGAACACCCTGCGACGCAAACAGCGTGCGCGACACAATCTCACGCGCCTCATCAGTGACAGGACGCTGAATCAACACCGGATACTCCGTATCTAAATCAATCGTCCCACCCGCATTCATCATCTGCTGATAGTTCGTCTGATCACGCGGATCCAGCAAATGCACCAGCCGCCACGACCCATCCACCACCTGAAGCTCGTAGGTACGCACAAGCCACCCAAACTCAACATGCGCATTCCCCACTGCCTCACCAACCGGGTTATCCACGGGCATTGCGACTCGAACAACAGCCGTCTTATAGTCAGAGTCAGGATCACACTTAATCACCTGCACAACCCCAGCCTCCACACGCGGAGACACAACAGGGTAGTTACCTTCACGATCTTTCCCGGAAAACATGTCACCGAAAAAGTCTTCACCTACCGTTGATTGGAGCCTGAGGACACCCGGCACCACTCCAATCTCATCCAAGAAACTAAGCATCTCTTGTGAATTATTTGCAAGCATGACGTCTCGTCGTTCGGTGGAACCAAAGACTTTTTGACTCCACTCTGCGCTGGCTTGGATGGCGCCTACGCAGGTGGCTGGGTAGCTGGTGCCCACCCCTTCAAAGCCGGGCGTCTGGCTTGAGGCGATGGCGCCGGTGCCCGCCACGACATCATCCATGGACGTGTTCACCGGCGTCGACGGCGTAGACGGCGCTGCGGGAGTGGGATCACCACCCCTGCTGCCCCCGCCTGCCAGCACACCCACAAGCACACCGACAAGCAGGACAATCACCAAGACAAGACCAATCAGGAGCGCCTTCTTCTTGTTCATCGCTCACCCACCCCCATTCTCATTTAGGCGAACAAGCCAGCAGCAGCACCGAAAATCGTGGCGATACCACCCAGGCACGCAATAGCGATCAGCGGAGTGTAAATCGACTTCGTCGCATCCGACAGCGCATCAGGGTTATGGTTCACGCGCTTAGCTTTACCGAACTTAACGATCCCGATAATCAACCAGATCGCACACACAATGAACGCCGCACCCCAGATACCACCCAGAGCCGCATACGCCTTATTACTGGCCACATCACCCCAGAACCCCACGTTAGGTGAGGTCTGCCCAAACGGATTCTTCACACCAGACTGAGCATCATCGATGGGGAACAGGAATGGGTAGAGATTCATGAGTCTTCTCCTAGCTACTTGTTGTTGATGGTTCGATAGGTATCCATAATGGCCGCACCCAACCGGATGCCAGCAGCCCGCGTCGCGGGCGCAAGATCGCTGTAACGCAACATGTCACGCGCATCAATATGAGCGTCATAGGGAATGGGAACCGTACGCGCACACGCGCCCTCCAACCACACCTGCCCCATATCACCCACACGACCGGTGGGCACCACAACAACGTGGTCCCCCCACTCATCCCCCCACCGCGCTTCCAGGCGACGCGCCAACGCCACGGTAGGCGCCAACGCCGCATCAGAATAATCCGTGGGGATCACGACAACGTCAGCGACCTTCAACGCGTTCACAAAATTAGGGGACGCCAACGAATTGCCCGTATCAATCACACACTGATCAAACCAGTCACGCAGCGTGCCCCACACACACCCAAACTCAGCCGCAGACAAGTTCGCCGCACCCTCACGCGACGGCAACACCGTGTACGCACCACCATCTTGAATCACCATCGACGACGTAATCGTCGACCGCGTCACCACCCCACGCTGGGCAGCATCCACCAGACGCCCAACCGCCGACACCGACGGAGGCAACACCCACCGGCCACCCCCATTATCGTTGAGATCCCACACCAGGGACTCACACCTCGTATGAGCGCGCAACGTCGCATCAATCAGCATCGACACAGGCGTCTTCCCCACCCCGCCCTTGGGTTGAGCCACCACAATCGCACCTGAATGACCCTGCGGAATAGGAGCCTGAAGACGCGCCATATCAACGCGCGCCTGCCACGAGCCCTCATCCTCCAAGCACGCAACCCGACCACCCGTCACAGCACGCAAGACACGGGCCCGCACACCCGTGCGCACACCACGCTCAGGTAAGCGCACACCACCCACACTCTCCACCGCGCAAGAAGGAGCCTCACCACCCTGCGAGGCCACCTCCTCCACATCCACGCTCTCAGGGGCGCTTTCCATCACCCCCGGCGGGGCAGGCATCGGCACTGGTTCACCTTGCGGTGCAGGCATACCCGCCAAACGACGCAGGCTCTCACCCCCACGACGTCCCTGATACCCACTACCGGGCCACAACGGCGTACTCACACCACACCACCATCCACACACACCACCACCGACACCATCGACGATGTCGCCACAACAGGGCCAGCCTGGACCCCTTGACGCAAACCACGCACCAACACCACGCCACCAATAACAAACACCGCGACCAGGACAATGACCGCCACAACAACCAGCCCCATCCCCGTCTTCTCACCCGACGCCGCAGCGCGCGACGACTGAGGCGCCTTCACCCCCACGCGCGACGACTTCGAAGACGCAACAGGACGCGACGCAGGCACCCCCGCGCCACCTCGCGCGTCAACACTCATCTGACGCACCTGTTCAACCGTGGGAATCACTCTCTTCTATCCTCCCTCGTTATGCAGGCAAATCACGGCGGCCAGCCCTAACACCCACACCCTTATTAACCAACTATTAGATGGCGTATTTTCCTTCAACCTATACGATTAACCGACCCTGCGCCCCTCCTTTCACGTCTGCGCGAGCGCCCAAATTCTTTCACCCACCATACGCATCTGCGTCCACCCCTTCACACGCGGCACCCATCATGAGACAACACGACACCACACAAGAGAAGAAAGAAGAAGGAGGACCTGACACGAACAAATCGCGTCAGATCCTCCCTTCCATATCAGGTCAGATCAGAATCAACAGGCCCATCAGCAGCGGGAAGCTCAGGGACCGGAGAAGGCGCATACGACAACACCACACCCCCACGCACGAACGTCACGGAGCGCTCCGCCTGCGGATACACCTCCACCACGAGAGGCAGATGCTTACGGAAATACCGCGCAAACTCATGAACGTTCATGGTGGAGCCGAACTGGTCACGCAGGCGCTCCCAGGTCACCGTGATGCCTGAGGTAGGGCAGGCGCGCAGGCGGTACGCCAGCCACGTGTAGATGTCGAGAGGGAACGCAGACCGTGAGTGCGTGTTGATGTAACGCCACGCCCCCTCATCGACAGGCATCGCATGCCCCTGACCAACCAGGGCGTTCATGAAGTCATCGGTCAGGGTGATCGTGGAGGTCAGGAGAGAATCCTGATCAACGTTTTCAGGGCGCGCAGAAAACCACAAACTACGCGCCTTAGAGACCATGAGCTCGGCTTCCTCATACCCAAACCCATCCGATGTCGACGAATCCACCGACACCACCACGTGCATGCCCGCAACGGCCTGCACCTGCCGATACAGGCTATACCGCGTCTTACCTCCCAGGGAGAAGCCGAGTTTCGTCAGGTACTGGGCAGCGGAGTCCCCCAGGTTGATCGTGGGGTTACCGGTGCGCACGGCTTCGGTGCAAATATGCAACAGAATCGCGCGCGCCATCTTCCCATACGGGATCTGATACACCTTCTGCCCCGTCGCCGGGTCGGTGATCTTCGCGGCCATCACGCGCATCACCGCATTGCCGTTAGCGCGCTCCCACTCAAAAACACCGGGATCCACACGATCAACAGGCAGAGAAAAATTCACGAACCCCGTGAACAGGGCCCCCAGATCACCGCGCTCCAACGCGCTACGCATCTCCAGATCAGCGCGAGCCTCCAACGAGGCCACATCACTGGCAGACAAACCAAGATCAGAACTGCTATTTGCGGGTATGTCAGGTAGGATAGCCATCGGCCACCAACCCCCTTCTTGTGCAAGGGTGGGTGGTGCGCAAGTGCCGATCCAAGAGTCCCCACTCTGGGTCGGCGCGCTTGTATCTGCGCACCTTCTGTCAAACCACAGCCTAACCCCTGGCCACACTGCGCGCAAGACCAACATTGCTCCCACCCCGCCCACGACAGGACCAGGACCAGGACCAGGACCAGGACCAGGATACCGCGCATTACTTTAAATTTTCAGATTCTCATAAAATTAAGACGCTCGCATTATCAATTGTGGATACAACTGAGCATAACCTGTGCATAACCTGTGGATAAACCAGGGACTACGCTACAACAAGGGGGGGACTACGCTACAACAAGGGGGGGACTACGCTACAACAAGGGGGACTACGCTACAACAAGGGGGGGACTACGCTACAACAAGGGGGTTGGTTTCGAGGCGGGTTTTACCTTACTGCTGGCAGGGAAAAGTCGGTGTTGGCGGTGTTGCAGCAAATAATAAACAAATAATATTACAAATACGCGCGAGGTTTTCGGGCCCTTGCGGGCCCTCTCGAACCTCACTCACGCAAATGTGTTCGAGAACACATCCGCGTGAAGGCTTCTTCCTCCCCTTCGCGGCCACCACCGCAGGAGGTACTACGCTACAAAATGGGGGGTAGTACGCTACAAAAACTCTCTTTTTCGGCGTCATGTCGCTTCTTTGCGCCCGCTCTCACCAGGTACACATCCCTGATCCATGCTCGTGATCGGTTGTAGTACGCTACACCAACCACGCCACGCGACCATGCGCCCCAATCTCCCAGCATCTCCATTAAAGGCCCCAGACGGCCCTCTAACGCACTTCCAGGGCATACCTGCCCCCTTAGTCATTCAATGCCTAAAAAGCTCTCAGAGACGCTTTGAGCGCTTTTTATCGTTGCTGCGCGCGATGCCAAGGATGCTGAGGGGAGGTACTACGCTACACCAACGGTTGTACTACGCTACAAAAAGTCTTGTTTTCCTTGCAATAACGCGGTTTTCCCCGTTGCGCTCGCTCGCTCATAGTCCCTGCGTGGTTGTAGTACGCTACACCAACCACGCACCCCAGCCGTCCGCGCACACCATCGACTACACTGCCCATATAGGCGGCCACCCCATCACCCTCCCGAACGCTCTGGAGGGACTTTCTCATGCGCATCAAACGATGGATCACCGTCGGCATCCTCATCATCGCCTCATTCCTCATCGCCACCGCCGCCCTACTCCTCCTCCTCTTCGACAACACAGGCCCCGCCGCCAACGCCGCCACCCTCAACACCAGCGCCGTCCCCTCCACCTACGTCGACGACGTCCAACGCGCCGGAAGCCTATGCCCAGAAATCACACCCCCACTCATCGCCGCACAAATCCAACAAGAATCCGGCTGGCAAACCCACGCAGAATCCACCGCAGCAGCCAAAGGCATCAGCCAATTCATTGACTCCACATGGGCCTCCATGGGCAAAGACGGCGACGGCGACGGCATCGCCGACGTCAACAACCCCCACGACGCCATCTACTCCCAAGGCCTGTACATGTGCGACAACGTCAACAACCTCAAACCCCTCCTCGCATCAGGAGACGTCAGCGGCGACCTCGTCTCCCTCGCCCTGGCCGCCTACAACGCCGGCCTAGGCGCCGTCCAAAAACACGGCGGTATCCCACCCTTCGACGAAACCCAAAACTACGTCGCCAACATCAACTCCTTCGTCCCCAACTACACCAACCCAGACGGCTCCCTCAACACCACCAACATCCCCACCACCGGCGACAAAGCCACCGCCATCGAATTTGCCCGACAAATCGCCGCCGACGACACCCACCAATACGTCCTAGGCGGCACCGGCCCCCACTACGACTGCTCAGGCCTCACCCAAGCCGCCTACGCCCAAATCGGCATCGAACTACCCCGCGTCGCACACGACCAAGCCCAAGGAGGCACCACCATCGACAGCCTCGCCCAAGCCCAACCCGGCGACCTCCTCTTCTGGGGAAACCCAGACAACTACTACCACGTCGCCATCTACGCCGGAGGAGGCACCATGATCAGCGCAGACAGCCCCGAAAAAGGCATCAACGAAGAACCCATCTGGGGCACCGTCGCCCTCATCAAACGATACTAACCCACTAACAAACCAGCCCACTAGCACACTAATCAACAAGCAAGGCACCTCCATGACCACCCCCTCACACAACGACACACCAACCATCATCGCCATCACCCTCGTCACCATCACCGCCCTCCTCCTGGGTGCCATCGGCTTCACCGTCGGACGCTCTCTCAACACCCCAGCCCCACCCCCACCGCTCAATCCGCACCCACCCCACCAATAACCACACCCCACACCCGCCCCTCACCCCAGTCGCCCACACCCACCACTCAACCCCCAGCCGAAACCACCCCACCCCCACACCTGCGCAGACGGCACCCTCGCCCCCGGACGGCACCTGCCTACGCCCCGCAAGCGTCCAATGGCTCCCCGACCTCCTCCCCGACCCGCGCGAGGTCGACCGCACCGACGGTGACGCCGTCTGCTCCGCCTACATCATCACCCACGACACCTGGGACGCCTCCAGGGACGTCACCAACGCCTACGCCTCCATCCGCGCCAGCGTCTACGAAACCCCAGACCTCCAAGGGCGCCACACCCCCACACCCGACCTCGAAAAAGGCCAAGGCGAATTCCTTCCCCTCATCCCAAACCACTCCCACACCACCGTCACCATCGACCGCTTCGTCACTGAAGGCAAAGAACCCTACCCCGACCGCACACCCGGCAAATGGGAACGCCTCGTCACCTACACCCGCACCTACGCCGACAACTCCCACGAACCCATCCAAGCCTTCGTCTTCTTGACCCTGACCCAACAAGACGACGGAACATGGGCCGTCACCGACGCCAAATGGCAGCAAAACCACTAACACACGAGTCCCCTAGCATACACATACACTAGGGGACTCATACGCTAGTTTACTAGCTTACTAGCGTACTAGTAAACTACTGCACTAGTAAGCTAGTTCAGATGCTCCAAAATCCACGCACGAGCCAACGAACTCATCGACTCCTCACGCTCAAACGCAAGCTTCTTAAACGCCCGACGCTCCTCCTCACTCAAATACACCATCACCGGCGCCACCTTCTTCGCGCCAGTCTCATCCACCGCGCCACCCCGGAACGTGTCCGCAGCAGAAGACGTCTGCGCCTTCTTCGCCCGCTTCACCATCGACGCCTTCGCCTTCGCCTTCCCAGCACCCGTAACCGCCGACTGATTCTTAATCGTCATGACAACGCCTCCATCAACTCCGTCGCAACACTCTCATACCCAAACAACTGTGCAGGAACCCCACCAAAACACGCAGCAATCGCCTCACGACGAGGAATCAACGTCTCAAAACGAGGCACCCGCTCCTCATCCAACAACGACACTGCAGCCGCCAACGTATTCGTCCCCGCCCCCACACGCGTCAACAACACCGCATGAGGAGTACTACGAGCCACCTCCAACGTGGCCCACATACGATCAATATCCAACCCCGTCGGAGACGACGGAATAATCACGAAATCCGCCGCCGCGATCGCCGCATCCACAATCTGCGCATGACCCGGAGGCGTATCAATAACCACCCAATCCACACGCGCCGGACGCGACAACGACCGCTGATTCGCAATCACCACCTCAAACGGCAACGCCACCCCATCATCACTAGCCCGCTCCGCCCACTCCGTCGCCGACCCCTGAGGATCAGCATCACGAACCTCAACACTGCCATACGCACTGAGCGCACACGCCAACAACACAGACGTCGTCGTCTTAGCAACGCCACCCTTCGTGTTGACCACCGCCACCACACGACCACTACTAGCACACATGCACACCAGCATACAAGCCCACTAACACACTAAGCAACTAACACAAAAAACACCACACACGTACAAGAAGAAAACATTGGAAAATCAAGCAAAAAACGCCAACAAAACTTGAAATACACCCAAGTATGGTGTATATTAGAAGTGTCTTCACGGAACACTCGCGAAGACACGAAACCCCCCAGATGGGCTGGGGGGTTAACCGGAAGAAAGGAGAACGTAATGATTCACGACATCATTACTTCTCTTCTTGCTCTTCCTGCTTCCATCCTAGCACTCATTGCCCTGACTGAACGTCTCAGTTGCGGCAAGGGGCGCCACCGCAAGCAACGCTAGAGCAAGACCCCAGCCCCTTCCTCTCACCCAGGAGGGGGCTGGGGACCGGCCCACAGCCCCGAGAGGACACCATGACCACCCACTACCTGAGCATCGTCGACCTCGCCGCACACATCAACATCACCCCCAACACCGCGCGCGCCTACCGCAAACAAGGCCGCCTCCCAGACCCCGACGTCATCATCGGACAAGGCCAATACACCGTCGCCGGATGGAGCACCGACACCATCGACCAATGGCAACGCACCCGCCCCGGACGCGGCAACCCCTACGGACGCGCAGGCAAACCACACAACCACTAACCCCACACCACCACCAAAAACCACCCCAGGCCACCCAGAAAGGAACACTCATGCTGAAAAGCAAAGGCGTTGCCATCACCCTCGCCCTCATCTTCGTCACAACCGGCATCGGTGAACTGTACTCAACCCTGACCAGCACCCCCACACTCCTCACATGCGCCGCTTGGGCAATCTGGGGAATCGGCGCAGGCGCCACCATCGCAAACCTCCTCATCACCATCACCCACGACAAAAAAGACCGACAAGACGCCTAAACACCCAGCCAACCCCAAAAGCTCGCGCGCAAACGCCCCGCATCGCCCCTCTGGGGTAGGTGCGGGGCGTTCTTGTGCGATGGGCCCGGAGTGGTCCGGCCCCGAAACGGGGCCGGATGCTTCGCGCCGTGGCTGGGTTTCCCCCCTGACTGGGTGCCTCCATCGTGGGCGTGTCACATTCGCGCCTCAACTGAGCCCTTGCCCTGTTGTGTCCCCTTGCCCACAGCGGCTTGCGCCGCCATGCGCAAGGACACACACCAGGCCTGCGGGACATTTCAGTTGACCCACGAACGCGCCACGCCCCACCTAGGGAGCACCCCAGACAGGGGGAAGGCGGCACCAAACCTACCGCCTACGCAACACGCGCAGAAAGGAGGACAACATGAAAATCGCCGACGTGATCCTGCACGCAATCGACACGAGCATCGCACTCGCAACGCTGATCGTGACCATCTGGGCCATGCCCGGGCATGGTCGCCACCGCAAGGACCGGTAATGGTCACGGCGGGGTCCGAAAATGAAACAAGCATCTTCGGGCCCCGCCCACCAACAATCCTACCCACACGCGCAACCAAACACCCCACAAAACACCGGCAACAACCGACCGATTCTGGCTACATGCGCGGGGAACGCTATGCGTTCCCCGCTAGGGCAGTCCAAAAACGCTGGCCACAACAAATAAGTGGCCACAACAAGCCCGCTACGATTATGACCATGAGTGTCACCGGATACGCGCGCGTGAGCACCGCCGACCAAGACCCGCGCGCCCAAGTCACAGAACTGCAAGCGGCTGGGTGTGACCCCATCTACGTCGAGCACGCCAGCGGCGCCACCATGGAACGCTCACAGTGGAATGAATGCAACCGAGGCCTCGGACGCGGAGACACCCTCGTTGTCGTACGCATCGACCGCCTCGGACGCTCCCTCGCAGACCTCGTCACACTCCTAACCGACCTCAACGCGCGCGGCGTCCACCTACGCTCCCTCACCGAAGGAATCGACACCTCCACACCCCTCGGCACGATGTTCTACCAACTCGCAGGCGCTTTCGCCGAATACGAACGCGCCCTCATCAGCGAACGCACACGAGCCGGGCTAGATGCCGCACGCGCCGCCGGACACCGCATCGGACGCCCACCCGCACTCACAAACGAACAAAAAGCCACCGCCCGCCACCTCCACACCCAAGGCCACAGCATCGCAGCCACAGCACGAATCCTAGGAGTCTCGCGCGCCACCATCAGACGCGCCCTGAGCGAATAAATCCCACACAACCACACCAGCAACAACAGCCAGTGAAACGATCACCTGCGCATCAAACGACACCTGAACCCCGCAAACTCCCTCCACCACCAAGGCCACCATATCCATCACGCTCATCACGCTCTCAAACAACTCACCAGCATCCACCACACGCTGAATCCACCCTGCTGCCACGACTACATCTCCCTCTTCCTCGTGTCGCGCACCCAACGTGCGCAACCTTCGAGGGGCTAATAGCCGCGCAAAGGAACTATGAAATTCGCAGAAAAAGTGGCCCCAGTTACACTAAGTGGGTGGGGTGCGCCCAACACGCAGACAGATGAAGGCGCAGCACCCTACCCTGAACGTGGCCACGCAACGAAGCAACAAAGGAGCCAACCCATGTGGTACCTCATCGCCGCCACCATCTGCCTGTGCTGGGGCACCTACCTACGCGCAACCGGCCACTCCTGGGCAGGAAGCATCCTACGACCCGTGATCGGACTGGGCGCCTTCGCCATCGCGATCAGCTTCTACACCATCGGACTCGTCATCATCGTCTTGTTCGTCCTTGCCGGACTCGCGCGAAGCCTCATATAAACACGCCCACAACACCCGCAGCGACAAGGAGGCCGGCGCTTACTCCCCACACGCGAGGAGAGCGGCGGCCTCCTTGCGTGAAATACCGAAATAATCACGCAGTTCGCGCGCGCTCACGCCCTCAACACGCCCCGCCTCAGCAAGCAACTCCACGCGCCTGGCCTCGATAGCCTCCAACTCACCAGCCACGCGCGCCCCCTCAGCCTCCTCAAACTTCACCCGCCGCGCCTCACTGCGCTCAAACACCTTCGCCACACGATCCTGACAACCAAGAAAACGATTCGACAGCTTCTCCAACTCACGCGCCCTGGCAATACGCGCCGCGCGCGCAGTGGCATCCACGCGAGAACGCGCCGCGCGAGAAGCAACAGTCAGAACAGGCTGGGCAGATGCATCGGTGTCGCTCATGCCACCAGTCTAACCCTAGCCACGCACTTCCCGAAAGCAACAGAAAACACAACGCGCTTTCCATTTTGTGGGCGGTTGGTGGGCGTGGGCGCGAGTGTGGACACCCTCCAGGCCTCCAAGGGGCCTTCCGGGTGACCACACCGTCGCTCTCATCGCGCCGCCCACCCCACCACGACAGTAGGCACAAGCGCCTACTGTCAGCCTGTTGGTAGGTGCCTGCCAGCGCAATAAAAAATTGCTCGGACTGCCAGGCACCTAGCAACATCCTCACACATCTGGCATCCCTGATCGAAAAGGCGGGCACAAGACACTAAGCTGAGACCCATGATGAGCATTCATCGCGTCAGCAGCGGAAGCGGGTATGAGTATTACACCCGCGAAGTTGCTGCCGCCGATGAACGCTTAGAGCGGGACCAAAAACTGGGGGACTACTACCTGGAATCAGGCGCTCCACCAGGACAATGGACCGGTAGCGGATGTGCACATTTCAAGCTCACAGGCGAAGTCACCAACGCTCAAATGCGTGACCTGTTCGGCGAAGGCAAACGCCCCGACGCGCAGCAAATTCGTGATGCCAAAGGCGGCATCGTCGACGAAGACACCCTGTTTCTCGGCCAGAAAATGGGCGCACACAGCCAGGCAAACACCCGGTTTCGCGAGCGCATCAACGAACACATCGAACACTTCATCGCACGCGAAGGACGCCCACCCACAGGCGCCGAAAAGCAACAGATCCGCTTCATGATCGGACGCGGAGAGTTCACGCGCGAGAAAATGCGCGCACCCTTGAACAACGAAGAACTCTCCCGCTACATCGCAGCTCGCCTGCGCCCCAACGGGGGCAGCGTGGCCGGATTCGACTGCACATTCAGCGCCCCAAAATCCGTCAGCATCATGTGGGCACTAGGAGATGCAGACGTGCGCACAGCCGTCGAAGAAGCACACCTGGAAGCCATTAACACGGCGCTTTCCTTCATGGAAGCAGACGTGTTCTCCTCGCGCGCAGGCAAAAACGGGGTACGCCGCGTGAGCATCGACGGCGTCATGGCAGCTCGTTTCCGCCACTACGACTCACGCGCAGGAGATCCTCAACTCCACGACCACCTCGTCATCGCCAACCGCGTGTTTTGCCCCAACGACACAGGCAGCGGCACCTGGCGAACACTGGACTCACGAGCACTATACAAAGCCGTGGTCGCCTCCTCCGAACACTACAACGACGCCCTCATGGTCGCCCTACACAAACGGCTGGGCGTGCGCTTTGAGGCGCGAGGAGGACAAGGAAACAGTGCCACCAAAATGGAAATCGAAGGCGTTGACGACGAACTCATCGACACCTTCTCCACACGCCGCATCAGCATCCAACGACGCCTCGACGAACTCGTAGCGGCCTACCACAACGACCACGGACGCGCACCCTCCAAAAAAACCCGCATGCAGCTCGCCCAACAAGCCACCCTGGAAACACGCAGCAAAAAACAACACGTGTCCCTGCCCGAACGCATGCGCACCTGGCGCACCCAAACCACCACCCGCTACAAGATCGAAGACTTCGCCCCCACCACGCCCGAGTCCACACAACCAACCCCCATCGACCTCCCCGCCCTCACCAAAGCCACACTGGCAGGCCTCGAACAACGACGCTCCACATGGACCACGCGCCACATCCAAGCCGAAGCCGCCCGGCAAATCGCCCTGGCCACCTCCGGTACTGCTGGAACACCTCAAACCATCGCCGCCGTGACCCGCGCCGTCATCAACCACCCCAGCACAGTGCGCCTGGCTATGCCCGCCCCCGCCCTGAGCCCGCGTCTAACCGACAGCGAAGGGATCAGCCCTCACGAACGCCCCGACACCTGGGCCTACACCTCAGCAACCATGGTGGACATCGAAGCAGACCTGCTAGACGCCACCGAACGCGACACCCCACCACCAGCCACGCGCGCCAGCATCGAACGCGTGACCGCAGGCCTCGAACGCGCCGGCACATCACTCAGCGACGACCAACGACGCATGGTCAACTACCTCGCCCTGACACCCAAAGCCGTTGCAAGCGCGGTGGGCCCAGCAGGCACAGGTAAAACCACCGCCATGAAAGCCCTCTCCGACGCAGTCCGCGCCGACGGGCACACCATCGTGGCCCTCGCCCCCTCAGCTGTGGCCGCGCGAGCCCTGGCCACCAGCCTCAACGTACCCGCCTCCACAGCCCACCAATGGATACGCCGACGCGGCTGGGAACAACTCCGGCCCGCAGACACCCTCATCATCGACGAAGCCGCCATGATGGACGCCCACACCCTCCACACCGTGGTCACACACGCGATCAACGCCGGGGCGAACGTGCGCATGATCGGTGACCCCCACCAACTCGGCGCCGTCGAAGCATCCGGAGCCTTCCGCCTCATCCACGAAGCCACAGGCGGCGCCGAACTCGACACCGTCTGGCGTTTCGCCGACCCCAACGAAGCCGCCGCCTCCCTGATCCTACGATCCAGCGAACACGGCGTAGACCCCTTCGCTTGGTACGTCGACCACGGGCGCATCAAAGGCGGCACCGACGAAGAAATCACCGCCGAAGCATTCGCCGCCTGGCAACGCGACCAAGACGCCGGACTAGACTCCATCCTCATCTCCTCCTCCAACGAACGCGTCGCACGCCTCAACGACATGGCCCAAGCCTGGCGCAAAAACAACGGTGAACTCTTCGAAGACCCCACCCACGTCACCACACGCGACGGCCACACCATCTACCTAGGCGAGCGCATCCTTGCGCGCGCCAACAACCCACACCTACGCTACGGCACCTCCTTCGTCACCAACGGCGACCTGTTCACCGTCACCGCCATCCACACAGACGGATCCCTCGACGTCAACACCGACACCGGCCACGCCCTGACCCTGCCCGCCCGCTACGTCACTGACCACATCCAACTCGGCTACGCCGCCACCATCCACCGTGCCCAAGGCATCACCGTGGACACCACCCACGCCCTCATGGACGCAACTACCTCCCGTGAGGGCGCCTACGTGGCCCTCACACGCGGGAAAACCTCCAACCACGCATGGATCGTCACCGACAGTGACGCCCAAAGCGTCCCCGAAGTCCTCACCGTCATCGCCTCCCACCAAGAAACAAACACCTCAGCACACCAAGCAAGCGCCGCCGAAGAAGCACGCCACCTAGACCCACTGACCCAACGCGACATCTACATGGACGTGTACGACACCGCCAACAACGAGCGTTGGCGCAAACGCCTGACAGAAGGAACCGCCAACAACACCCTGCCCGCCCTCCTCGCAGACGCGCCATCCTCACCCGCCTGGAAAGCACTCGTCACCCGCCTCACCCAAGCAGAACACGCCGGCATCAACGCCGAAGCCCTCATCAACCACCTCATGGCACACGTCCAAGAAGCACGCGACCCCGCCGCCCTCCTCACATGGAAAATCGGACACTACCTCGACGCAGACGGCCTAGCCGCCCTAGAACGCGCCCGCGCCAACGCCTACTACTACGGCGGACTCAGCGACCAAGATCTCGCAGCCAAAATCGAAGACGCCACCAAGCGCGCCCACGACCTGGCCATCCAAGCAGGCATCATCCGCAAATACGGGCCCATCACCATCGACGGCGTCGAACACCCCGGATGGCGCGAACGCGAATACGGAGCCCTCACCAACGAAGAACTCCACCGCCAGATCGCCCACACCTACATGGCTGAAAACCACGCCGACGCCATCGATGACCCTATGGCCTACGCCGAACGCCATAAACTCCGGGCCCTGACCAACGAACTGCACCTACGCGAAGCAATGAGCCCGCACGACTGGGGCGTCGAAAACTACCAACGCACCCACCTCAACGAAACCACCGCCAACCAACCCAACGAATTCGTCGAAATGCGCTGGGAAAGCGCGCGCCTGCTACGCGACGGCCTCAAAGCCGAACAACTCCGCCGCCACCTCACCGCCACCACCCCAGACATCGGCGACGGCCTCACCCACTGGATCGCCCCCAGCGCCGCCCTCGCAGACCCCGCAACGCCAGCGGACTTGCGCGAGGCCCTAGAGCGCCAGCGCGCCCAGTGGCGCGCGCCGTCGACGCGCGCGGACAACAAGCCCAACGCGAGGCATGGGCAGCCAGCAAACCAGCAGACATCAGCCACGAAGAATGGGTACGCGACATTGGCTGCCGCCGCATGGCGCGACGCCCACAAAGCCACCCCACCACTCCCACCACACAAATAAAAGACACAGAAACCGCCGAGAAAGAAATACGAACCATCCTCCACGCACCAGCACCACCCAGCCGCGCCCCACCACTCCTGCGCGCGACACGCAAACCCAACAACGTTCTACAAGCCGCCCGCCAACGCCTCAACGCACACCGCACACCCAAACCGCAAACCACAAGACGACAAACACAACCCCTGACCCAACACAACAACGCCGCCGCACTCACAGATTCCACTAAACGCACGGAATGTTGGGCCAAACGGCGAGCGGTGTATAATGGTAGAGTCGTCACAGGAGACCCCTCATGTCTGAGATTTTTGATTTTGAAGACCGTTGGCCAGAACTCTTCGACCGCCTCGACGCGCGTCAGCGCAAGGCCGTGCGTCAGTCACTTGCCGCAGGATGGCATGAAGGCTTTGAACCCACCCGTGAGCACGTGGAAAACCTGACAGACTACGTGCTCGGGCTGATTGATCGCAGCGAGTACAATCGCCGTTCACGGGCGATGATTAAGCGCCTCTTGCAGAACACAAATAGCAAGCCCACGTCGCTATAATGTACGACACCTGGGAATCCTACTTCACCCAGAAACGTACAACCCCGCGACGGGGCAGGGAACACTGCGCAACCTCTACGGTGAGCGTGATGCCGCCGCCTTGAGTCTGCTCGAATCACGAGACTTCTTCACGCGAATCTGACTTAATGCACGGGGTTTGCTGATGTGGAACGCACGTTTGATGCGGAGCATCTTCGTGCTATTCATCGCTACCCTGTTCCAGGATGTCTTTGAGTGGGCTGGGCACTACCGCAGCGTGAACATGTCAAAAACATGTCATCGTTTGCTGACGTTCATTCCGGTGAGGTCGACCAATACCTCGATGACGTACACCGTCTAGTGAAGCAAACGAGTTGGGCGGAGCTCAACCTGGACGATTTTGCGCGCGCATCCGCTGAAGTCTTCGCATACCTCAACCAAGCCCACCCCTTCCGAGAAGGCAACGGCCGCACCGCGAAAATATTTATGGAGCACGTGGCCGAGCAGTCACAGTTCACCTTCGACTTCGATCGCGTCAGCCCACACGTCTGGAACCAAGCAAGCATGCTCTCAGGACCCGATCTCGGGACCTACGAACCTGTACCCGATTCGCTCATCCCCATCTTCCGCCACATCGCACAGCCACGCACTGGCGGCCCGCGCACCACCCCCAGCACCCCAGATGCCACAACCACCCAACTCATACGTGACAAGAGCGCACGGCTCGAACAGATGATGAACACGCGTCAACAAAGACAACCATCGCGCCCCGCTCCTCCACGCCCCCCGCAGCCTCCACGCGATGACCCCCCTCAACGCCGAGGTCCCTCCATCCACTAATGCGCTAGCACCCTAGCCCACTTGTCAGCCAGTATGCCAGGTGACTAGTGCGCTAGTTAGCCAGGGGGCACACAATCAGGCAACACAAAACCCCCAACCCAAAGGGAAGGGGGTTTGCAGGACGTGGTATCAGTCTGCCGCCGCGAAGGCTATTAGTCCTTGGGCACTTGATCACCGGGTTTCGCGGTCACCAACCACCCGAAAGTGGAAGGCCCATTTCAGCCCTTGTCCTAGTGTCCAGGATAGCTGCTGTGGTGCGCGGGGTCAAGAGAGTGCGCCTAGGATAGGGACATGTCTGAGTTGGACCGGTTGGTAATAAGTGATGATACTTTCCCTCGCTACCTGGAACGCCTAGGCCCCTACATTGTGATGGTTGACGAATCAATCAAGGAAGCTAGGTATCCTTCGGGGGCTTGGAAGGACATGACTCCTTTCGAACAGGCAGACAACCGGTTTCTCTACGCGGTCAGTGCCGTACAAATCCGCAGCGACAATGGGAGTGTAGACGATGCATGGGAGCGCCTTAAAGACTTGCGCAATCGCTTCGTCGACTCATCGCGACTCCTCTTTGATCGAGGTAAACCGTTTTGGCATAGCACGAACGCACTCAGTTACTTATACGGTGATGACGATGAGCTGCTGGAGCGATCCTGGCAGGCCTTCCAGGGCATCTGCGCAGCAATCAATGAACACTGCGACTTTCATGTTGCTGTTACCTCATGTTCAAAGAATCTCACTAAAGTTGACGACATCTACGTCGCTGCGCGTAAGCGTGCGTTCGAATGCGCATTGGAGCAGCTGAGTAAGTCGGCTCGACTGATCGTCGCTGACGCAATCACCACAGGTGCAACGATGAGTCAGGGGCGCCGTCAAGCTGTCATGGAAAGCGATGTTCATATGGTCGCCCATAGCCGCCAGTTAGCTGACCGCCCTCCCGTGTTTCGGCGAGACACCATGTTGGCATATGTTTCTCAGTGGGGGGATCCGATTTTGTGGGCAGCTGACGTGACTGCCCTGGCGGGCCGTGAGTATGCCAATGGCGATAGCACGCTACTGTTGAAACTAGCGAAGGATCCGCGTGATGTTTTCACAGATATTGGCATGACCCCATCCCAGATGGAAGAACCTCGGCCAAAGCTAGGGGATAAGGTGGAAGCGCGGCTCACGCAAATCAAAGCCAGCGCGTTCCAGCAACAGATGAGCCGCGCGCCCCGACCTTCTCCACCTCCCATGCGCCCAACCCCACCACAGGCACGGCACCCCCGCCGCGATGACACGCCCCCGCGCCGAGGCCCCTCCATCCACTAGCACGCTAGCCCACTAGCACACTTGTTACCTAGGGAGCTAGCATGCTAGTTGGCTAGTTGGCTGGTGGGGCGAACAGGGAATTGATGAAGGCTTCTGCTAGGGGCGCGTGACCTGCGTTGGTGGCTTCTAGGAAGGCATCGAAGAGTTCCCGTCGGCGCTCTTCCTCTTCAGCGTTGACGCCTGACCCTAATGCGGTGGGAGTCTGCGCGCTCCAGTAGGAGCCTTTATCGGTGGCGCTTTGACCCCAGGGCGCCACGGGGTTCCCGGTGACCAGGGTCAAAACGCGGGGAGTGTCTTCGAGGACGCGCAGCATGAGGGAGGTGCCAACAACAGTGGCATCCATACTGACGTAGGCCTCGGCGTAGGAGGCTTCCAAAGCAGCCAAGTGAGCCACAGTCAGAGGGTTTTCCCACCAGCGTGCGCGCACGTAGTAGTCAGCCATCCCGCTGGGGGAGCGCAGGGCACCCCACGTGGCGTTGAGATAGTCCACGAAGGTATACAGGCTTTCCCAGGCGACGCGGCGCGCACCGGGGTCAGCGATCAGGCGGGGGGTCAAATACTTGCACCGCCACCCCACCAGGAGCAGCAGGAGCAGCAGGAGTGGCAGCAATATCGGCCACAGCGTCCATAACAATGGACATAGCGTTTTCGAGGGCACTGAGGCGGTCTCGGACTCCGTCGTAGTGTTCGCTTACCATGTCATCCTCATCCACTCAACATCGTCGCTTACCCCACTGGCGAGGTATCCGTTGTAGATACTAGTACCTTCCTTAACCAAGGGCCCCCACGTGGGATCCTCAGCAATATCAGGCAGATCAATCACCGTGGCCTCATGGCCAGGGGCAAGAAACACGGCGCGCCCAATAGCGATGTTTTGAATGTCCGAAGCCCGCAACGCATGGCGATGCTCAGTATGAGTAGAGATACTGCGCCCCTGGTTCGAAGTCGACACCGAAGAACGCTTCGCCTCAAACTCACGCGAGAGCGCCGCGATCTGCTCATTCCATTCAGGATCCTTGCTTGACCCCATAATGTAGGTCAAGCGAGCCTGCTGGAAGATCGTCTTGGCTTGAACAGCACCCCACCGTGCCTCCATCTGGTGCACATCCTGGAAAATCGCGCACATGAACAAGCCTCGCCCCGCCCCCTCGGAAAACATGGATCCCATGTTCGGTAGCGGCGCGATGTTCGCAGCCTCATCCAAGACGAAAGAGATGGCCGGCACGTGCCGCCCCCCCGGCTTGCGGGCCGACAGGGAGCGCGCGACCTCGTAGATGTCGTTGACGAACATCGTGGTAATCGCCGCCAGGGCGCCCTCCGAGTCTGGGGACAACACCCACAGCGTGTCGCGCGAAGCAATGAAAGCCTCCACGTCAAAAGAATCCTCGGAACCGGGGGTAAGCATCTCATAAACAGCGGGAATCATGAGGGGTTCAAGAGCGCCTTGAATCGTGCCAATGAAACCGGCGGCGGTCTCGGGCGCCATCTCCACCATGAGGTCATTAAGAGCGCCCGCCATACGCACCGTAGTGGGGCCCTTCGCGCGCTCCAAGATCGCTACCGCCTCACGCGGATCAGACACCCACGCCTGGATATCAGCAATCGTGCGATCCCCCAACGCCGCCGCATGGAAGAGATACCCCAAGATCTGGGCGCCGCGCTCAGCAAACCACCGCGAATTGCCCTCCCCCATCGCTTTCGTGGACCCCAACGCCAAAGGCCGCGCCGCGCCGACGCGCCACATCAAAATCATCGCACCCAGCAACCGGGTTCCACCGCACACGCACGGGCCCTGTGGCCACGGATAAGGGATCAAACGAAAAAATCTGCGACCCCGGAGCCGCCACCTGACGAGCCCTCCACGTCAAATACACCCCATCAGCTTTCGTCGACGTCGCCACCACCGCCCCAGGCGCCTCAATGACGCGCCTAGCCACAATCGAACGCGTCTTACCACCACGCGTCTGAGACACCACCAACTCAGAATCTTCCTGCTGGGCATACAACCTCTTGCCCCGCAACGACCCAATCAAGCGCACCAACGACTGATCCGACGCCGAAGAGGTCTCCCCCAACAACGCATCAGACAAAATCCTGCGCGCCTTCGCTACGGCCTGCTTCTGATGCATGTCCTTGAACGAATCCTGCGGGCCACCACCCCCAGCCGCGCCGCCGGGCACCCACGACCACCACGCCCACACAACACCACCGACAAGGGCCACAAACAACACCAGCGACACTACCAACGTCACCGCCGGCAACGACACAATACGCACCAGGCTCGCCACGCCAGGAAACGAAGCACCCGTAAGGGCACACGCCACCCACACGCACCCCACATACACCCAACACGCCCCCAACGTGATCACCACGTTACGCAACATGCGAGACTCACTATCCACGATGAACCTCCTCATCACCACCAGACAGCAACTGATACGTACTCGTGAGCGTAGCCCGACTCGTCATCGCCGCATCCGTAGTGCCCACAGTCAACTCAAAATCACTGACCCGCCACGCACACACCAAAGGCCGACCCACACCGATCTTAACCACGCACACACCCGTCCCTAGCTTTTGCAACAGCGGCGCCCACTCCCCCACATCCCATCCAAACAACTCACACACCGAGCGCGCATCATCAGCCTTATCCTGACGGAACACAAACGCAGTCTGAGACTCCCTGATCATCGCAATCGCCGGAGAATCCTGCGAAATATCACCCGGATGCTGCAAAATCGTCATATTCGATATCCCCAGACCACGGGCCAGCTTCGCGTTTTTGCGCGCAATACGCGCAAAATCGCCTTCCGTCACGTGCCAGGCCTCATCCACCACAAACAAAGTCGGCACCGTCTCAGGAGAACGCGCAATCATCGCATGCAACCACGTGTTAAGCACACTCATCATGATGCCCACCGCCGCACCCTCATCAGGCAACGACGAAATATCAAACACCGTCAACGCCCCCGACACATTCACCCCCTCACTCGTCGGCCCATCAATAAGCCCCGCCAACTCCTCAGCAACCAAACGCTCCAACGCGAACGCCACATCACGACCCCACTCAGCCAACACATCCGCGCCCGAAATACCCGGCATCTCCACATCAAGAGGATCCAACAAAAAACGAGTCACATCCCCCACATGCGCCACGCGCCCCTGCTCCCACGCCGCGCGCACCGCACTCTCCCTGGCCACACGCAACGCCTTACGCTCACGCTCACCCAACGCCCGCCCCACAGCCGCAGACGCCACCGTCTCCAACAACAACTGCTGACCAGCAACACCATTAACACTCTCACCCGCAATCAACGGATCCAAAATATTAATGCAAGTACCACCACCCCCCACCTTCAACGTAATCGGCGTAAACCCCAACGCCCGCGCCAACGTCGAATACTCCCCCGCACGCGTCCCATCACCCAAATCCTGAAGCTTCTTATCCACAATCACCACGCGCCGACCCACCATCAAATTCCGCAGCACCCAAGTTTTAGCAGCCACCGACTTACCCGCACCCAAATCACCGAACACCACAACATTGGGCGACGAAAAACCATCATTGCCATACAACGTGAACGGATCATGGAAAACCGGCCACCCCGACTCCACATCCACCCCCAACGCCAACCCCTCCGTCGTCGTCGACGGACGCACCTCAGCCAACGCCACCCCACGCATCTGACGCGACGTCGACGCAGACGACGTCATACGACGCGACCGCATCGACCGACGCACCACAAACGGCCACCGCGGCACAGCACCACGCACCACCACACCACGCCCACTAACACCCTCATCCACTAACACACTAGCATCCTTATCCACTGTCACACTAGCATCCTTGTATACTTGCACACCCACGCTCCCTTACCGCCCCTTCTTCCATGCCAAACCCACACCCAACATCCACGGCAACACCTGATCCTGACGAAACCGCAACCGCGCAGGAGCACTAATACTGCAATCCTCCAACGCCGACGTCATATGACGCGCCGCGTCATCCCACGTCTCAGGAGTCGCATGCAACCCCACAGCCATACTCCACCGCACACCACCAGCACCAGACTCAGGCGACAAATCACGCACACGAATCGCACTCGAACCCGCCTGCGCATCCTCCTCACCCGTCGACACCACACCCTCCGTCTTACGCAACGCCGCCAAATCACTCGTCAAATCCTCACGAGCAGCCTTCACCGCCTGCGCACGCGACTGCACCTCAGCAGCCACCACAAACGTACGCACCGGCACATCCTCCACATCACGCAACGCCCGATACAACCAATCCCGACTCAACCAACCCGGCACAATACGAGACGCCGGCACCTCCCACATCGACTCACGCCACACCCCCAACGGCGAATCAACATCCACACACCACCCATCATCAGTAGCCCGCCACGACGGCCACACACCCCTCCCACGCATCACCAACACCCACATAATCATCAGGAGAAAACGACGGATCCATCATGTGCCTAGCCAACGCACCACGCCCCACCACCGACAACGGACGCATCGCAATACCCAACCCATCCGCACGCTCCACCACATTGGCAACCACACGACCAGCCGCCACCACCGTATCAACCTTGCGACCAGGAACCACCAACGCCTCCGCCGGAATACGCAACGTCACCCACGTACGCTGAGCCGACGCAATACGACCCAAATCATCCACAATCTGCGCATACGAATCCACCAACTCCGCACTCGGCGACGACGACGCCATCGGCGCCACCCACGACACATGATCCGTCGAATCCCACGCCATAATCCGCGCCGTCTGCACCACATGCGACACCGGAGACGACTCCGAAGACAAATGCACCAACAAACGATCCCACGCCTCACCCGACGCCCACACCTGCCCCTGCGCCTCCACCACAGCCGTCACATACCCGCCCGCAGCACCACCATCAGCAACACCACCATGCTCAGCAACACCCACCACGCCCACCGGCGTCTCAACATCAGTCAACAACAACGACCCCACACCCGCAGGCGCCACACCCCCAGGACCCGACCGAATACGAGCCCACCCACGCACCACCCACGACACGCGCGTACGCACCCACAACGCCACCGAACTATCCAAACTCGTCCCCGGCACACTCACACGCACCGTCAACCCCCACCCCACAGCAGCAATCCCCGACGCCACCACCAACGACACAATCGAATGCCCCGTCAACAACACCACAAACGTGACAACACCAAACACACCCAACAACACCCACTCCGGGCGCTCCATCCGATCAACACGGAAAATCGAGCGAGACTTCGTATCCCCACCCAACCACACACGCCCCGCATGCTCCCCACGATCCACCCGATCCGACACCACCTGCTCACTCACGACAAACTCCTCTCAGCACTTTGCGCCGAACCCTCAGCAGCATCCAACAACGGAGCAGCCGCACTACGAGCACCCTGACCCGCCACACGCCCAGCATCACCAGCAACACCCAACGCAACACCACCACCACGCACAACCTTGCCGCCACCACGACGAATCTTGCCCGCCACCAACCGCAACGTGCCGCCACCCTGACGACCATGACCACCATTGCCGCCAGAACCACCCGGAGTGCCCGGAGTGCCCGGCTCGCCCTGCCGCGAACCAGAACGACGTCCATACTTCGACGCCGACGAAAAACGCTCCATCCGACTACCAAACGCAACCGCCGCGCCACTCACCGCGCCACCAGCCGCGCCACTCGCCAACGACCCACGCGAAAAACCAGCCGACGACCCACCAGCAACAGGCACAAACTTCGCCACCCACGCAGGAGAAACCGCCACCATCATCACAGCAACCAACGAAAACGTCACACGCAACAACGTCCCCATCGGATCCGAACTCCACCCATCAACCGTCGCCGAATACGCCGCCGACATACGCATCGCCACCCACAAGAAAAACAAAATCACCGGCTTCGCAATCAACGCCGACACAAAAAACGCCCCCACACGCTTCAACCGCTCACGACCCTTCTCAGACGTCACAAACCCCCACATCACACCCAACGCAACAGCACTGAAATACGCCGTCGCCAACTGAGCCGCCAACGACAACATCAACATCAACCCAGCCACAAAACACAACACAAACACCACAATCGCACCCAACCACCCCAACGGCGTCGACTCCGTCGTCATCGCCGTCGTCGGATTCAACAACGACCCCGTCAACTCCCCCTGAGAAGACCCCACAGCCTTCGCCACCCCCTCAGACACCGCATCCACAACACCCACCACCGCATGCACCACCGCAGGCGTCATAAACAACCCAAACAACCCCCACACCAACGACAACCCCACACGCCCAAACTCCTCACTCGCAGGCCTCTGCCCCCGCGCAGCCCGCGCAAAACTCACCACCAAATTCCCCGCCAACAACACCACACCAGCACCAGCCGCCGCAGCATACGTCGACCGGAACCACACAGCATCAGCCCGAAAACTAAACGCCGTATTCATCAACGAAAACGACTCACCAATAGCCCCCACACCATCCTTCTTCAACCGATTCACAAACTTCGCAACCTGCCCAGAAGGATTCGACACCGCGCTAATCACATTCTTATCAACCCCCGCGGCACCCGCAGCACCACCAACCAGCCACGCCCCCATTTGCCCAAAATCATCAGCACCACCAATACGCGCATTCATCGACGCAATAGCAGCTGTAATCGTCGAATCATGATTACGATGGCTAATATAACCGGTACCTAGCGAATAGTTATCCACGAGATGCTGAAGAAGACCTTCGCCACCTTGCCAATCATAGAAATCGTCAAATTTAAGAATACCGCGAACGCGAGCATTCTGAGGCGCATAACCGCACTCCCATCCCTTATCAACGCTGAGATACTCACCACTCTCCACGCCACTTGCCCGAAACGACTGAAGACACACCGGCCACCACGCGCTCCACATTTTCACGAATGCTTCGGGGGTTCCCTGCTCGGGGTTATCCTTATACGCCGCTGCGATCTGGGCTTTTTGCGCTTCCGAGAGCATGTCTACCGTCAGCTCCTCAGGCCACGCCTCAGGATGATCAGCAAACGCCGCGTGCGCGCCCGCCACACATACGCCCACCACAACAAGGGCAGTAACCACAATGCGCACGGCATGCCATCGGGCTCCTCGTCCCCAAGATACAAGACCCGCCATCACGACGCCTTCCCCCACTCGCCATTCTTATTCTGAAAATAATGAACACCCTGCGACGCAAACAGCGTGCGCGACACAATCTCACGCGCCTCATCAGTGACAGGACGCTGAATCAACACCGGATACTCCGTATCTAAATCAATCGTCCCACCCGCATTCATCATCTGCTGATAGTTCGTCTGATCACGCGGATCCAGCAAATGCACCAGCCGCCACGACCCATCCACCACCTGAAGCTCGTAGGTACGCACAAGCCACCCAAACTCAACATGCGCATTCCCCACTGCCTCACCAACCGGGTTATCCACGGGCATTGCGACTCGAACAACAGCCGTCTTATAGTCAGAGTCAGGATCACACTTAATCACCTGCACAACCCCAGCCTCCACACGCGGAGACACAACAGGGTAGTTACCTTCACGATCTTTCCCGGAAAACATGTCACCGAAAAAGTCTTCACCTACCGTTGATTGGAGCCTGAGGACACCCGGCACCACTCCAATCTCATCCAAGAAACTAAGCATCTCTTGTGAATTATTTGCAAGCATGACGTCTCGTCGTTCGGTGGAACCAAAAAGATTTTGACTCCACTCTGCGCTGGCTTGGATGGCGCCTACGCAGGTGGCTGGGTAGCGGGTGCCCACCCCTTCAAAGCCGGGCGTCTGGCTTGTGGCGATGGCGCCGGTGCCCGCCACGACATCATCCATGGACGTGTTCACCGGCGTCGACGGCGTAGACGGCGCTGCGGGAGTGGGATCACCACCCCTGCTGCCCCCGCCTGCCAGCACACCCACAAGCACACCGACAAGCAGGACAATCAGCAAGACAAGACCAATCAGGAGCGCCTTCTTCTTGTTCATCGCTCACCCACCCCCATTCTCATTTAGGCGAACAAGCCAGCAGCAGCACCGAAAATCGTGGCGATACCACCCAGGCACGCAATAGCGATCAGCGGAGTGTAAATCGACTTCGTCGCATCCGACAGCGCATCAGGGTTATGGTTCACGCGCTTAGCTTTACCGAACTTAACGATCCCGATAATCAACCAGATCGCACACACAATGAACGCCGCACCCCAGATACCACCCAGAGCCGCATACGCCTTATTACTGGCCACATCACCCCAGAACCCCACGTTAGGTGAGGTCTGCCCAAACGGATTCTTCACACCAGACTGAGCATCATCGATGGGGAACAGGAATGGGTAGAGATTCATGAGTCTTCTCCTAGCTACTTGTTGTTGATGGTTCGATAGGTATCCATAATGGCCGCGACCAACCGGATGCCAGCAGCCCGCGTCGCGAGCGCAAGATCGCTATCAGCGCAACATGTCACGCGCATCAATATGAGCGTCATAGGGAATGGGAACCGTACGCGCACACGCGCCCTCCAACCACACCTGCCCCATATCACCCACACGACCGGTGGGCACCACAACAACGTGGTCCCCCCACTCATCCCCCCACCGCGCTTCCAGGCGACGCGCCAACGCCACGGTAGGCGCCAACGCCGCATCAGAATAATCCGTGGGGATCACGACAACGTCAGCGACCTTCAACGCGTTCACAAGGTGGGGACGCCAACGAGTCTGCCCGTATCAATCACACACTGATCAAACCAGTCACGCAGCGTGCCCCACACACACCCAAACTCAGCCGCAGACAAGTTCGCCGCACCCTCACGCGACGGCAACACCGTGTACGCACCACCATCTTGAATCACCATCGACGACGTAATCGTCGACCGCGTCACCACCCCACGCTGGGCAGCATCCACCAGACGCCCAACCGCCGACACCGACGGAGGCAACACCCACCGGCCACCCCCATTATCGTTGAGATCCCACACCAGGGACTCACACCTCGTATGAGCGCGCAACGTCGCATCAATCAGCATCGACACAGGCGTCTTCCCCACCCCGCCCTTGGGTTGAGCCACCACAATCGCACCTGAATGACCCTGCGGAATAGGAGCCTGAAGACGCGCCATATCAACGCGCGCCTGCCACGAGCCCTCATCCTCCAAGCACGCAACCCGACCACCCGTCACAGCACGCAAGACACGGGCCCGCACACCCGTGCGCACACCACGCTCAGGTAAGCGCACACCACCCACACTCTCCACCGCGCAAGAAGGAGCCTCACCACCCTGCGAGGCCACCTCCTCCACATCCACGCTCTCAGGGGCGCTTTCCATCACCCCCGGCGGGGCAGGCATCGGCACTGGTTCACCTTGCGGTGCAGGCATACCCGGCAAACGACGCAGGCTCTCACCCCCACGACGTCCCTGATACCCACTACCGGGCCACAACGGCGTACTCACACCACACCACCATCCACACACACCACCACCGACACCATCGACGATGTCGCCACAACAGGGCCAGCCTGGACCCCTTGACGCAAACCACGCACCAACACCACGCCACCAATAACAAACACCGCGACCAGGACAATGACCGCCACAACAACCAGCCCCATCCCCGTCTTCTCACCCGACGCCGCAGCGCGCGACGACTGAGGCGCCTTCACCCCCACGCGCGACGACTTCGAAGACGCAACAGGACGCGACGCAGGCACCCCGCGCCACCTCGCGCGTCAACACTCATCTGACGCACCTGTTCAACCGTGGAATCACTCTTCTATCCTCCCTCGTTATGCAGGCAAATCACGGCGGCCAGTCCCCTAACACCCACACCCTGTAACCAACTATTAGATGGCGTATTTTCCTTCAACCTATACGATTAACCGACCCTGCGCCCCTCCTTTCACGTCTGCGCGAGCGCCCAAATTCTTTCACCCACCATACGCATCTGCGTCCACCCCTTCACACGCGGCACCCATCATGAGACAACACGACACCACACAAGAGAAGAAAGAAGAAGGAGGACCTGACACGAACAAATCGCGTCAGATCCTCCCTTCCATATCAGGTCAGATCAGAATCAACAGGCCCATCAGCGGCGGGAGCTCAGGGACCGGAAGGCGCATACGACAACACCACACCCCACGCACGAACGCGTCACGGAGCGCTCCGCCTGCGGATACACCTCCACCACGAGGCAGATGCTTACGGAAATACCGCGCAAACTCATGAACGTTCATGGTGGAGCCGAACTGGTCACGCAGGCGCTCCCAGGTCACCGTGATGCCTGAGGTAGGGCAGGCGCGCAGGCGGTACGCCAGCCACGTGTAGATGTCGAGAGGGAACGCAGACCGTGAGTGCGTGTTGATGTAACGCCACGCCCCCTCATCGACAGGCATCGCATGCCCCTGACCAACCAGGGCGTTCATGAAGTCATCGGTCAGGGTGATCGTGGAGGTCAGGAGAGAATCCTGATCAACGTTTTCAGGGCGCGCAGAAAACCACAAACTACGCGCCTTAGAGACCATGAGCTCGGCTTCCTCATACCCAAACCCATCCGATGTCGACGAATCCACCGACACCACCACGTGCATGCCCGCAACGGCCTGCACCTGCCGATACAGGCTATACCGCGTCTTACCTCCCAGGGAGAAGCCGAGTTTCGTCAGGTACTGGGCAGCGGAGTCCCCCAGGTTGATCGTGGGGTTACCGGTGCGCACGGCTTCGGTGCAAATATGCAACAGAATCGCGCGCGCCATCTTCCCATACGGGATCTGATACACCTTCTGCCCCGTCGCCGGGTCGGTGATCTTCGCGGCCATCACGCGCATCACCGCATTGCCGTTAGCGCGCTCCCACTCAAAAACACCGGGATCCACACGATCAACAGGCAGAGAAAAATTCACGAACCCCGTGAACAGGGCCCCCAGATCACCGCGCTCCAACGCGCTACGCATCTCCAGATCAGCGCGAGCCTCCAACGAGGCCACATCACTGGCAGACAAACCAAGATCAGAACTGCTATTTGTGGGTATGTCAGGTAGGATAGCCATCGGCCACCAACCCCCTTCTTGTGCAAGGGTGGGTGGTGCGCAAGTGCCGATCCAAGAGTCCCCACTCTGGGTCGGCGCGCTTGTATCTGCGCACCTTCTGTCAAACCACAGCCTAACCCCTGGCCACACTGCGCGCAAGACCAACATTGCTCCCACCCCGCCCACGACAGGACCAGGACCAGGACCAGGACCAGGACCAGGATACCGCGCATTACTTTAAATTTTCAGATTCTCATAAAATTAAGACGCTCGCATTATCAATTGTGGATACAACTGTGCATAACCTGTGCATAACCTGTGGATAAACCAGGGACTACGCTACAACAAGGGGGGGACTACGCTACAACAAGGGGGGGACTACGCTACAACAAGGGGGACTACGCTACAACAAGGGGACTACGCTGCCACAACAAGGGTTGGTTTCGAGGCGGGTTTTACCTTACTGCTGGCAGGGAAAAGTCGGTGTTGGCGGTGTTGCACCAAATAATAAACAAATAATATTACAAATACGCGCGAGGTTTTCGGGCCCTTGCGGGCCCTCTCGAACCTCACTCACGCAAATGTGTTCGAGAACACATCCGCGTGAAGGCTTCTTCCTCCCCTTCGCGGCCACCACCGCAGGAGGTACTACGCTACAAAATGGGGGGTAGTACGCTACAAAAACTCTCTTTTTCGGCGTCATGTCGCTTCTTTGCGCCCGCTCTCACCAGGGTACACATCTCGATCCATGCTCGTGATCGGTTTGGCAGTACGCCACACCAACCACGCCACGCGACCATGCGCCCCAATCTCCCAGCATCTCCATTAAAGGCCCCAGACGGCCCTCTAACGCACTTCCAGGGCATACCTGCCCCCTTAGTCATTCAATGCCTAAAAAGCTCTCAGAGACGCTTTGAGCGCTTTTTATCGTTGCTGCGCGCGATGCCAAGGATGCTGAGGGGAGGTACTACGCTACACCAACGGTTGTACTACGCTACAAAAAGTCTTGTTTTCCTTGCAATAACGCGGTTTTCCCCGTTGCGCTCGCTCGCTCATAGTCCCTGCGTGGTTGTAGTACGCTACACCAACCACGCACCCCAGCCGTCCGCGCACACCATCGACTACACTGCCCATATAGGCGGCCACCCCATCACCCTCCCGAACGCTCTGGAGGGACTTTCTCATGCGCATCAAACGATGGATCACCGTCGGCATCCTCATCATCGCCTCATTCCTCATCGCCACCGCCGCCCTACTCCTCCTCCCTTCGACAACAGGCCCCGCCGCCAACGCCGCCACCCTCAACACCAGCGCCGTCCCTCCACCTACGTCGACGACGTCAACGCGCCGGAAGCATGCCCAGAAATCACACCCCCACTCATCGCCGCACAAATCCAACAAGAATCCGGCTGGCAAACCCACGCAGAATCCACCGCAGCAGCCAAAGGCATCAGCCAATTCATTGACTCCACATGGGCCTCCATGGGCAAAGACGGCGACCGACGGCATCGCCGACGTCAACAACCCCCACGACGCCATCTACTCCCAAGGCCTGTACATGTGCGACAACGTCAACAACCTCAAACCCCTCCTCGCATCAGGAGACGTCAGCGGCGACTCGTCTCCCTGCGCTGGCCGCCTCACAACGCTGACTGAGCTGCCGTCCAAAAACACGCGGTATCCCACCTTCGACGAGCCAAAACTACGTCGCCAACATCAACTCCTTCGTCCCCAACTACACCAACCCAGACGGCTCCCTCAACACCACCAACATCCCCACCACCGGCGACGAAAAGCCACCGCCATCAGGTGCCCGACAAATCGCCGCCGACGACACCCACCAATACGTCCTAGGCGGCACCGGCCCCCACTACGACTGCTCAGGCCTCACCCAAGCCGCCTACGCCCAAATCGGCATCGAACTACCCCGCGTCGCACGCGACCAAGCCCAAGGAGGCACCACCATCGACAGCCTCGCCCAAGCCCAACCCGGCGACCTCCTCTTCTGGGGAAACCCAGACAACTACTACCACGTCGCCATCTACGCCGAGAGGCACCATGATCAGCGCAGACAGCCCCGAAAAGGCATCAACAGAAGAACCCATCTGACGCGTCGCCCTCATCAAACGATACTAACCCAGCTAACAAACCAGCCCGCACTGGCACACTAATCAACAAGCAAGGCACCTCCATGACCACCCCCTCACACAACGACACACCAACCATCATCGCCATCACCCTCGTCACCATCACCGCCCTCCTCCTGGGTGCCATCGGCTTCACCGTCGGACGCTCTCTCAACACCCCAGCCCACCCACCGCTCAATCCGCACCACCCCACCACCAACCACACCACCCGCTCCCTCACCCCAGTCGCCCACACCCACCCTCAGCCCCAGCCGAAACCACCCCACCCACACCTGCGCAGACGGCACCCCGCGACTGGCACCTGCCTACGCCCCTGCAAGCGTCCAATGGCTCCCCGACCTCCTCCCCGACCCGCGCGAGGTCGACCGCACCGACGGTGACGCCGTCTGCTCCGCCTACATCATCACCCACGACACCTGGGACGCCTCCAGGGACGTCACCAACGCCTACGCCTCCATCCGCGCCAGCGTCTACGAAACCAGACCTCCAGGGCGCCACACACACCCACGACCTCGAAAAGGCCGGGCGAATTCCTTCCCCTCATCCCCAAACCCTCCCCACCACCAGTCACCATCGACCGCTTCGTCACTGAAGGCAAAGAACCCTACCCCGACCGCACACCCGGCAAATGGGAACGCCTCGTCACCTACACCCGCACCTACGCCGACAACTCCCACGAACCCATCCAAGCCTTCGTCTTCTTGACCCTGACCCAACAAGACGACGGAACATGGGCCGTCACCGACGCCAAATGGCAGCAAAACCACTAACACACGAGTCCCCTAGCATACACATACACTAGGGGACTCATACGCTAGTTTACTAGCTTACTAGCGTACTAGTAAACTACTGCACTAGTAAGCTAGTTCAGATGCTCCAAAATCCACGCACGAGCCAACGAACTCATCGACTCCTCACGCTCAAACGCAAGCTTCTTAAACGCCCGACGCTCCTCCTCACTCAAATACACCATCACCGGCGCCACCTTCTTCGCGCCAGTCTCATCCACCGCGCCACCCCGGAACGTGTCCGCAGCAGAAGACGTCTGCGCCTTCTTCGCCCGCTTCACCATCGACGCCTTCGCCTTCGCCTTCCCAGCACCCGTAACCGCCGACTGATTCTTAATCGTCATGACAACGCCTCCATCAACTCCGTCGCAACACTCTCATACCCAAACAACTGTGCAGGAACCCCACCAAAACACGCAGCAATCGCCTCACGACGAGGAATCAACGTCTCAAAACGAGGCACCCGCTCCTCATCCAACAACGACACTGCAGCCGCCAACGTATTCGTCCCCGCCCCCACACGCGTCAACAACACCGCATGAGGAGTACTACGAGCCACCTCCAACGTGGCCCACATACGATCAATATCCAACCCCGTCGGAGACGACGGAATAATCACGAAATCCGCCGCCGCGATCGCCGCATCCACAATCTGCGCATGACCCGGAGGCGTATCAATAACCACCCAATCCACACGCGCCGGACGCGACAACGACCGCTGATTCGCAATCACCACCTCAAACGGCAACGCCACCCCATCATCACTAGCCCGCTCCGCCCACTCCGTCGCCGACCCCTGAGGATCAGCATCACGAACCTCAACACTGCCATACGCACTGAGCGCACACGCCAACAACACAGACGTCGTCGTCTTAGCAACGCCACCCTTCGTGTTGACCACCGCCACCACACGACCACTACTAGCACACATGCACACCAGCATACAAGCCCACTAACACACTAAGCAACTAACACAAAAAACACCACACACGTACAAGAAGAAAACATTGGAAAATCAAGCAAAAAACGCCAACAAAACTTGAAATACACCCAAGTATGGTGTATATTAGAAGTGTCTTCACGGAACACTCGCGAAGACACGAAACCCCCCAGATGGGCTGGGGGGTTAACCGGAAGAAAGGAGAACGTAATGATTCACGACATCATTACTTCTCTTCTTGCTCTTCCTGCTTCCATCCTAGCACTCATTGCCCTGACTGAACGTCTCAGTTGCGGCAAGGGGCGCCACCGCAAGCAACGCTAGAGCAAGACCCCAGCCCCTTCCTCTCACCCAGGAGGGGGCTGGGGACCGGCCCACAGCCCCGAGAGGACACCATGACCACCCACTACCTGAGCATCGTCGACCTCGCCGCACACATCAACATCACCCCCAACACCGCGCGCGCCTACCGCAAACAAGGCCGCCTCCCAGACCCCGACGTCATCATCGGACAAGGCCAATACACCGTCGCCGGATGGAGCACCGACACCATCGACCAATGGCAACGCACCCGGCCCGGACGCGGCAACCCCTACGGACGCGCAGGCAAACCACACAACCACTAACCCCACACCACCACCAAAAACCACCCCAGGCCACCCAGAAAGGAACACTCATGCTGAAAAGCAAAGGCGTTGCCATCACCCTCGCCCTCATCTTCGTCACAACCGGCATCGGTGAACTGTACTCAACCCTGACCAGCACCCCCACACTCCTCACATGCGCCGCTTGGGCAATCTGGGGAATCGGCGCAGGCGCCACCATCGCAAACCTCCTCATCACCATCACCCACGACAAAAAAGACCGACAAGACGCCTAAACACCCAGCCAACCCCAAAAGCTCGCGCGCAAACGCCCCGCATCGCCCCTCTGGGGTAGGTGCGGGGCGTTCTTGTGCGATGGGCCCGGTGTGGTCCGGCCCCGAAACGGGGCCGGATGCTTCGCGCCGTGGCTGGGTTTCCCCCCTGACTGGGTGCCTCCATCGTGGGCGTGTCACATTCGCGCCTCAACTGAGCCCTTGCCCTGTTGTGTCCCCTTGCCCACAGCGGCTTACGCCGCCATGCGCAAGGACACACACCAGGCCTGCGGGACATTTCAGTTGACCCACGAACGCGCCACGCCCCACCTAGGGAGCACCCCAGACAGGGGGAAGGCGGCACCAAACCTACCGCCTACGCAACACGCGCAGAAAGGAGGACAACATGAAAATCGCCGACGTGATCCTGCACGCAATCGACACGAGCATCGCACTCGCAACGCTGATCGTGACCATCTGGGCCATGCCCGGGCATGGTCGCCACCGCAAGGACCGGTAATGGTCACGGCGGGGTCCGAAAATGAACAGCGTCTTCGGGCCCGCCCACCAACAATCTACCCACACGCGCAACCAAACACCCCACAAAACACCGGCAACAACCGACCGATTCTGGCCACATGCGCGGGGAACGCTATGCGTTCCCCGCTAGGGCAGTCCAAAAACGCTGGCCACAACAAATAAGTGGCCACAACAAGCCCGCTACGATTATGACCATGAGTGTCACCGGATACGCGCGCGTGAGCACCGCCGACCAAGACCCGCGCGCCCAAGTCACAGAACTGCAAGCGGCTGGGTGTGACCCCATCTACGTCGAGCACGCCAGCGGCGCCACCATGGAACGCTCACAGTGGAATGAATGCAACCGAGGCCTCGGACGCGGAGACACCCTCGTTGTCGTACGCATCGACCGCCTCGGACGCTCCCTCGCAGACCTCGTCACACTCCTAACCGACCTCAACGCGCGCGGCGTCCACCTACGCTCCCTCACCGAAGGAATCGACACCTCCACACCCCTCGGCACGATGTTCTACCAACTCGCAGGCGCTTTCGCCGAATACGAACGCGCCCTCATCAGCGAACGCACACGAGCCGGCCTAGATGCCGCACGCGCCGCCGGACACCGCATCGGACGCCCACCCGCACTCACAGACGAACAAAAAGCCACCGCCCGCCACCTCCACACCCAAGGCCACAGCATCGCAGCCACAGCACGAATCCTAGGAGTCTCGCGCGCCACCATCAGACGCGCCCTGAGCGAATAAATCCCACACAACCACACCAGCAACAACAGCCAGTGAAACGATCACCTGCGCATCAAACGACACCTGAACCCCGCAAACTCCCTCCACCACCAAGGCCACCATATCCATCACGCTCATCACGCTCTCAAACAACTCACCAGCATCCACCACACGCTGAATCCACCCTGCTGCCACGACTACATCTCCCTCTTCCTCGTGTCGCGCACCCAACGTGCGCAACCTTCGAGGGGCTAATAGCCGCGCAAAGGAACTATGAAATTCGCAGAAAAAGTGGCCCCAGTTACACTAAGTGGGTGGGGTGCGCCCAACACACAAGGACACAGATGAAGGCGCAGCACCCTACCCTGAACGTGGCCACGCAACGAAGCAACAAAGGAGCCAACCCATGTGGTACCTCATCGCCGCCACCATCTGCCTGTGCTGGGGCACCTACCTACGCGCAACCGGCCACTCCTGGGCAGGAAGCATCCTACGACCCGTGATCGGACTGGGCGCCTTCGCCATCGCGATCAGCTTCTACACCATCGGACTCGTCATCATCGTCTTGTTCGTCCTTGCCGGACTCGCGCGAAGCCTCATATAAACACGCCCACAACACCCGCAGCGACAAGGAGGCTGGCGCTTACTCCCCACACGCGAGGAGAGCGGCGGCCTCCTTGCGTGAAATACCGAAATAATCACGCAGTTCGCGCGCGCTCACGCCCTCAACACGCCCCGCCTCAGCAAGCAACTCCACGCGCCTGGCCTCGATAGCCTCCAACTCACCAGCCACGCGCGCCCCCTCAGCCTCCTCAAACTTCACCCGCCGCGCCTCACTACGCTCAAACACCTTCGCCACACGATCCTGACAACCAAGAAAACGATTCGACAGCTTCTCCAACTCACGCGCCCTGGCAATACGCGCCGCGCGCGCAGTGGCATCCACGCGAGAACGCGCCGCGCGAGAAGCAACAGTCAGAACAGGCTGGGCAGATGCATCGGTGTCGCTCATGCCACCAGTCTAACCCTAGCCACGCACTTCCCGAAAGCAACAGAAAACACAACGCGCTTTCCATTTTGGGGCGGGCCGGTGGTGGGGTGGGCGGCGCGCGCGAGGTGTGGACACCCTCCAGGCCTCAGGGGGCCTTCGGTGACCACACCGTCGCTCTCATCGCCGCCCACCCCACCACGACAGTAGCACAAGCGCCTACTGTCAGCCTGTTGGTAGGTGCCTGCCAGCGCAATAAAAAATTGCTCGGACTGCCAGGCACCTAGCAACATCCTCACACATCTGGCATCCCTGATCGAAAAGGCGGGCACAAGACACTAAGCTGAGACCCATGATGAGCATTCATCGCGTCAGCAGCGGAAGCGGGTATGAGTATTACACCCGCGAAGTTGCTGCCGCCGATGAACGCGCAAACGGGGACCAAAAACTGGGGGACTACTACCTAGAATCAGGCGCTCCACCAGGACAATGGACCGGTAGCGGATGTGCACATTTCAAGCTCACAGGCGAAGTCACCAACGCTCAAATGCGTGACCTGTTCGGCGAAGGCAAACGCCCCGACGCGCAGCAAATTCGTGATGCCAAAGGCGGCATCGTCGACTGAAGCCCTGTTCTCCGGCCAGAAAATGGGCGCACACAGCCAAGCAAACACCCGGTTTCGCGAGCGCATCAACGAACACATCGAACACTTCATCGCACGCGAAGGACGCCCACCCACAGGCGCCGAAAAGCAACAGATCCGCTTCATGATCGGACGCGGAGAGTTCACGCGCGAGAAAATGCGCGCACCCTTGAACAACGAAGAACTCTCCCGCTACATCGCAGCTCGCCTGCGCCCCAACGGGGGCAGCGTGGCCGGATTCGACTGCACATTCAGCGCCCCAAGATCCGTCAGCATCATGTGGGCACTAGGAGATGCAGACGTGCGCACAGCCGTCGAAAAAGCACACCAAACCATTAACACGGCGCTTTCCTTCAGCGGAAGCAGACGTGTTCTCCCTCGCCGCAGGCAAAAACACGGGTACGCCGCGTGAGCATCGACGGCGTCGCGGCGGCTCGTTTCCGCCACTACGACTCACGCGCAGGGATCCTCAACCCACGACCACCTCGTCATCGCCAACCGCGTGTTTTGCCCCAACGAGCACGGGCAGCGGCACCGAGCGAACGCGGACTCACGAGCACTATACAAAAGCCGTGGTCGCCTCCTCCGAACACTAAACGACGCCCTCATGGTCGCTACACAAACGGCTGGGCGTGCGCGCGAGGCGAGGGAGGACAAAACAGTGCCACAAATGGAAATCGAAGGCGTTGACGTGGAACTCATCGGCACCTTTCTCACACCGCCGCATCGCATCCAGCGACGCCTCCGACAGGCCTCGCCAGCGGCCTACCACCGCGACCACCGGACGCGCGCCTCCACCCGGCATGCAGCGCTTAACAAAGCGCCCTGGAAACACGCAGCACAACACGTCAGCCCTGCCCGAACGCATGCGCGTAGCTTACAAACCACCACCCGCTACGAGATCGAGAGACTTCGCCCCCACCACGCCCGAGGTCCACACAGCAGCTTCATCGGCCTCTCCCCGCCACTCACCAAAAGCCACGCACCGGCAGGCGCGCACTCGAACAGCGGCGCTCCCGCGGGACCACGCGCCACATCAGCCCGAAGGCGCCCGGCAAATCGCCCTGGCACCTCCGGTAACTGCTGGAACACCTCAAAACCATCATGCCGCCGTGACCTGCGCCGTCATCAACCACCGGCACAGTGCGCGCTGCTGCCCACGCCCCGCCCTGAGCCCGCGTCTAGCCGACAGCAGAGGATCAGCCTCTGAACGCCCCGACGCTGCAGCCTACCTCAGCAACCATGGTGGACATCGAAGTGAGCCTGCTAGACGCCGCGAGACGCGACACCCCACCACCAGCCGCGCGCCAGCATCGAGACGCGTGACCGCAGGCCTCGAGACGCAGCCGACGCATCACTCAGCGACGACCCAACGACGCGCGGTCCCTTCCTCGCCCACTGACACCCAAAGCCGTTTGCAAGCGCGGTGGGCCTGAGCAGGCTGGGTAAAACCACCGCCATGAAAGCCCTCTCCGACGCGGTCCGCGCCGACGGGCACACCATCTGATGGCCTCTTGCTCGGCTGTGGCTTCGCGCGAGCCTGGCTCCAGCCTCCCACGCCACCCGCCTCCCACGGCCCGCCAATGGATACGCCGACGCGGCTGGGAACAACTCCGGCCCGGAGACGACCCTCATCATCGACGAAGCCGCCAGATGGACGCCACCCTCCACACCGTGGTCACGCGCGCGATCGCGCCGGGGCGAAACGTGCGCATCGATCGGTACCAACTCGCGGCGCGTCGAGCATCCAGAGCCTTTCCGCCTCATCCACGAAGCCACCGCGGCGCCGGGCTCGACACCGTCTGGCGCTTTCGCGACTAACGAAACCGCCGCCTCCCTGATCCTGCACGATCCAGCGAACAGGGCGTAGACCCTTCGCTTGGTACGTCGACCACGGGCGCATCAAAGGGGCGGCACCGACGAAATCACCGCCGAAGCATTCGCCGCCTGGCAACGCGACCAAGACGCGGGCTGACTCCATCCTCATCTCCTCCTCCAACGAGACGCGTCGCACGCCTCAGCGACGTGGCCCCAAGCCTGGCGCAAAAGCAACGGTGAACTGTTCGAGGACCCACCACGTCACCACGCGACGGGCCACACCATCTACCTGGGCGAGCGGATCGCGCGCGCGCCAACGACCCCACCTACGCTACGGCACACTCGTTCGTCACCAACGGCGACCTGTTCACCGTCACCGCCATCCACGAGACGGATCCCTGCGTCAACCGCCGGCGACGCCCATGCCCTGCCCGCCCTACGTCAGCCACGTCAACTCGGCTGCGGCGCCACCATCCACCGTGCCCAGGGCGTCACCGTGGACTACCACGCACGCCCTCATGGACGCACCTCCCCGTGAGGGAGCCTACGTAGCCCTCACGCGGGAAAACCTCCAACCACGCATGGATCGTCACCGACGAGTGAGCCAGTCGCCCCAGATCCTCTCACCGTCATCGCCTCGCGCACAGAAACAAACGCACTCAGCACACAAGCAAGCGCCGCCGAGGAGCGCGCCACCTGGACCCACTGACCCTTGCGGACATCTACATGGACGTGTACGACGCGCCAACAACGAGCGTGTGGCGCAAACGCCTGACGCGAACCGCCAGACAACACCCTGCCCGCCCTCGTCGCAGACGCCATCCTCGACTCGCGCCTCGCACCTGTCACCCGCCTCGCCCAAGCTGAACACGCGTGGCATCAACGCGGAAGCCCTCATCAACCACCTCATGGCGACGTCCGAAGACGCGACCCCGCCGCCCTCCTGACGCTGGAAAATCGGCACTACCTCGACGGGCAGACGGCCTGCACGCCCTAGAACGCGCCCGCGCCAACGCCTACTACTACGGCGCGACTCGGCGACCAGATCTCACAACCAAAAATCGAGACGCCCGTCAAGCGCGCCACGACCTGGCATCGAGCGGGCATCATCCCGCAAATACGGGCCCCATCACCATCGACGGCGTCGAGGCACCCGGATGGCGCGAACGCGGAATACGGAGCCTCGCTGCGAAGAAACTCTCCACCGCCAGATCAGCACACCTACGCGGCTGCAGAAAACCACGCCGTACGCGTCGATGACTATGAAAAGCGCCGCCGAACGCCGCAAACTCAGGCGCTGAGCAACGAACTGCGCACCCGCGCGAAGCAATGAGCCCGCACGGCCTGGGGCGTCGAAAACTACCACGCACGCCACCTGAGCAAAACCACCTGTGCCAGCCCAACCAGCAGATTCGTCAGAAATGCGCGCCCAGGAAGCGCGCGCCTGCCTGCGCGACGGCGACGCAAGCCGAGCGCTCCGCCGCCACCTCACCCGCCACCACCCCAGGCGCGTCGGCGACGGCCTCGCACTGGATCGCAGCGCCGCCCTGCGCAGGCCACGCAACGCCAGCGGACTTGCGCGCCTAGAGCGCCAGCGCGCCCAGAGTGTGCCGCGCGCCGTCGCTGCCGCGCTGAGACAGCAAGCCAACGCGAGGCATGGGCAGCCAGCAAACCAGCAGACATCAGCCACGAAGAATGGGTGCCGCGACATTGGCCAAACCGCCGCATGGCACCGACGCCCACAAATACCCCCACTCCCACCACAAATAAAAGGCACGAAAACCGCCGAGAGAAATGCGATACCATCCTCACACTGCAACACCACCAGCCGCGCCCACGCTCCTGCGCGCGACACCAAACCAACAACGTCTGCCGAGCCGCCCGCCAACGCCTCCAACGCACCGCACACCCAAGCCCGCAGCACGAGACGACAAACTTCGCCCGACCCAACTGCAACAGCGCTTCGCGCACTTTCCACCAGATTCCACTAAACGCGCACGGAATGTTGGGCCAAACGGCGAGCAGTAGCCTGTGGAGTCGTCACGGGAGACCCCCTCATGTCACGAGATGATTTTGAAGACCGTTGGCGAGAACTCTTCCACGACCGCCTCGACGCGCGTCAGCTGGGCCGTGCTGATCGGTCACTTGCCGCGGGGATGGCGTGAAGGCTGAACCCACCGGTGAGCACGTGGAAGCCTGACCGTTACCCGTGCTCGGGCTGATTGATCACGCAGGTACGATCGCCGTTCACGGGCGATGATTAAACGCCTCTGCAGAACCTGGGTAACGAGCCACGTCGCATATAATGTACGACACGCTGGGACCAGGGTACTTCTGCCAGAAGCGGCCACAACCCCGCGACGGGGGCGGGCGCCACTACCGCAACCTGCACGGTGCAGGCGTGAGTGCGCGCCATGGGCCAGGTCTGCTCGACTGCACAGAGACTTCTTCGCGAGATCTGACTCCAGTCGCAGGGGTTGCTGATGCGATCGCACGTTTGATGCGGAGCATCTTCGTGCTATTCATCGCTTACCTGTTTCCGAGACGATGTTTGCGGTGGGCTACCGGGCTCTACCGCAGCGTGAACATGTCCAAAACATGTCATCGTTTGCGAGCGTTCATTCCGGTGAGGTCGACCACTACCTCGATAGACGTACGCCGTCTGGTGAAGCAAACGGAGTTGGGCGGAGCTCAACCCTGGACGATTTTGCGCGCGCATCCGCGGATGTGCTTCCGCATCTCAGCGGCCACTTCCGAGAGAGGCGGCGGCCGCACCGCGAAAATATTTATGGAGCACGTGGCCGAGCGGTCACGATTCACCTGTCGACTTCGATCGCGTCAGCCCACACGTCTGGGATCAAACAAGCATGCTCTCAGGACCCGATCTCGGGACCTGAACCTGTGCCGAGTTCGCTCATCCCATCTTCCGCCACATCGCACGCCACGCACTGGCAGCCGCCGCACCACCCCAGCGCAGATGCCACGACCACCCAGCCTCATGCGTGACAGAGCGCGCAGCTCGAGACAGATGATGAGACACGCGTCAACAAAGACAACCATCGCGCGCGCTCCTCCGCACGCTTTAGCCTCGCGATGACTCAGCACGCGTTCACCGCCCGTCACGCATAATGCGCGCACCCTGGCACTTGTCAGCCAGTAGCCGGTGACTGGTGCGCGCTGTTAGCCAGGGGCGCAGTCAGGCAACACAAAACAACCCAAAGGAAGGGGTGCGAACGTCGGTATCAGTCTGCCGCCGCGAGGCTCTTAGTCGCGGGCGCCCGATCTCACCGGGTTTCGCGGTGCGCATACCAGCAGGAAGGCCCGGCTTTCAGCTTGTCCTGGTGTCCAGGATGGCTGCTGTGGTTGCGCGGGGTCAAGAGGTGCGCCTAGGATGACGACGTAATGTCGCAGGTTGGACCGGTTGGTGATAAGTGATGATACTTTCCCTCGCTACCTGGGACGCCACAGGCATTGTGATGGTTGACGAATCAATCCAAAGGCTGGGGTATCCTTCGGGGCTTGGAGGACGCGGCTCGCTTTCGAACAGGCGAACAACTTCGGTTTCTCTACGCGGATCGGTGCCGTACCGATCCACGCAGCGACAATGTATGTAGACGATGCATGGCGCACGCCGCCAGGCTGCACGATCCTTCGTCGACTCATCGCGGCTCCTCTTTGGTCCGAGGGTAAACCGTTTTTGGCATAGCACTTTGAGACGCACTCAGTTACTTGCCTTGCGGTGGTGACGATATGGGCTGCAAAGACGATCTGGCGGGCCTTCCGGGAGCATCTACGCCTTAATCAATGAACACTGCGACTTTCATGTTTGCTGTTGCCTCCTTCGAAATCTCAACATAAGTTTGACACGACATCTGCGTCGCTGCGCGCGTAAGCGTGCGTTCGAGAATGCGTGGAGCGGCTGGCGGTCATCGACTGATCGTCGCTGACGCAATCTGCGGGTGCAACGGTGAGTCAGGGGCGCCGTAACTAATCGTGGAAGCGTGTTCCTTGTGGTCGCCGCAACCGCCAGTTGGCTGACCCGCCCTCCCGTGTTTCGGCGAGACACCATGTTGGCCATATGTTTCTCAGTGAGGATCGGTTACAGCGGGCGGCGGCGGCGAAGCTGCCTGGCGGGTGACAGGCGCCGCAATAGCGATAACGCTACTGTTGAAACCCCAACGAGATCCGCGTGATATTTTCTGAATATTAGCATGACCCATCCCGAATGGAAGAACCTCACGGCAAGCAGGACAAGGTGGAAACGGCTCACGCAAATCAAAGCCAGCGCGTTCCAGCAACAGATGAGCCGCGCGCCCGACCTTCCACCTCGCCGCCCACCACGGGCGCAGCACCCCGCCGATGGCACGCCCCCGCGCCGAGGCCCTCCATCCCACTAACGCTGGCCCGCACAGCACGCATTGCCTGGGGAGCTGGCATGCTGGTTAGCTGAATGGCTGGTGGGGCGAACGGGGGGTGATGAAGGCTTTCTGCTGGGGGCGCGTGACCTGCGTTGGTGGCTTCTGGAAGGCATCGAAAAGTTCCCGTCGACTCTTCACTCTTCAGCAGTGACGCCTGACCTAATGCGGTGCAGTCTGCGCGCTCAGTGAACCTTTATCGGTGGCAACGACCCCAGGGGCGCCACGGGGTTCCCGGTGACAGGGTCAAAAACGCAGTGTCTTCGAGACGCGCAGCATGAGGAAGTGCTGTAACAGTGGCATCCATGCGGCATCAGGCGCACTCAATGGGAAACCCGGCAGCCGTGAGCCACGGTCAGAGGTTTCCCCACCAGCGTGCGCGTAGTGATCAGCCATCCCGCAGGGGCGCGGGCACCCGTGGCGTTGAGATAATTACGGTACTACGGGCGCCAGGCGACGCCGGCGCGCGCGGGGTCCAGCGATCGGGCGAGGGGTCAAATAACACCGCCACCCACCAGGAGCAGCAGGGAGCGGCAGGGTGGCAGCAATATCGGCCTGGCGTCCATAACAATGGACATGGCGTTTTCGAGCGCGAGGCGGTCTCCGGACTCCGTCGTGATGTTCGCTTACCATGTCATCCTCATCCTCCAACGTCGTCCTTACCCGCAGCGAGGTATCCGTTGTGAATACTGGTACCGTACCAGCAACAGGGCCCCATTGGGATCCTCAGCAATATCGAACAGATCAATCACCGTGGCCTCGCCAGCGGGGCCAAAAAGCACAGCGCGCCCAATAGCGATGTTTTGAATGTCGGCCCGCAACGCGTAGCAGCGATGCTCAGTATGAGTAAATCTGCGCCACAGGACGAAATCGACGCAGAGCAACTGCGCCTCGGCTCGCGAGGAAACGCACGTCTGCTCATTCCATTCAGAATCTGTGACCCATAATGGCAGGTCAGCCGAGCCTGGAAGATCGTCTTGGCGAACGGCGCCCCACCGTTACCTCGTCTGGTGCACATCCTGGAAAATCGCACATGAACAACCTCGCCCCGCCCTCCGGAAAACGCTGGATCCCATGTTCATTGGCGGCGCGATGTTCGCAGCCTCATCAAGACGAAGAGATGGCGGCGCGGTACGCCCTGGCTTGCGAGGCCGACGGGGAGCGCGCCGACCTCGTAGATGTCGTTGACGAACATCGTGGTAATCGCCGCCGAGGGCGCCCTCGAACTCCTGGGACAACACCCACAGCGTGTCGCGCGACAATGAAAGCCTCCCGTCAAAGAATCCTCGGAACCGAGTTGGCATCTCGCAAACGGCAGGAATCATGAGGGGTTCAGGCGCCTTGAATCGTGCCAATAAGAACCGGCAGCGATCCTCAGGCGCCATCTCCACCATGGTCATTAAAGGCGCCGCCATACGCGCCGTGATGAGGCCCTTCGCGCGCTCCAAGGTCCTACTGCCTGCGCGGATCGAACACCACGCCTGGATGTCAGCGATGATGCGGTCCCCAACGCCGCCGCATGCGGAATACCCCAGATCTGGGCGCCGCCAGCAAACCACCGCGGTGCCTCCCCAAGCTCGCTTTCGTGGACCCCAACGCCAAGGCCGCGCCGCTCGACATACATCAAAATCATCTAGCACCGTAACCGGGTTCCACTGCCTGCCTGGGCCTGTGGCGGCACGGATAAAGGGATCAAACGAAAAAATCTGCGACGGAGCCGCCACCCTGACAGGCCACACGTCCGTACACCCCATCGGCTTTCGTCGACGTCGCCACCACCGCCCAGGCGCCTCAATGACGCCTAGCCACAATCGAACGCGTCTTGCCACGCGTGCAGGACACCACCAACTCAGAATCTTCCTGCTGGAGCGCCTGACCTCTTGCGCCCGCAACGACCAATCAAGCGCACCAACGACTGATGCGACGCCGAGGGGTCTCCCCCAACAACGCATCGAACCGAAATCCTGCGCGCCTTCGCTTCCGGGCGCAACACGGTGCATGTCAGCCAGACGGCCCGATCACCGCGGGACTTTTTCCCAGCCGCGCCGCCGGGCACCCATTCACCGCCCACGCAACACCACCGACAGGGGCCACCGACAACACCAACGTACTACCAGCGACGTCACCATGCCGGCGACACCAATACGCACCAGGCTCGCCACGCCGGAAACGGCGCGTGGATCTGCGCCTTCCACGCACCCGCTTCACCCAACACGCCCCAACGTGATCACCCGTTACGCAACATGAGACTCACTATCCGATGAACTACTCTCGCCACCACCAGACAGCAACCGATACGTACTCGTGAGCATGGCTGACTCGTCATCGCCATCACAGCTGGTGCCACAGTCAACTCAAAATCACTGACCACGCCGCACACGCAAAACCGACCCACCACCATTCTTCAACGCGCACACACACCCGTCCTAGCTTTTGCAACAGCAGCGCCCCGCTCACATCCCAACAACTCACACCGAGCGCGTCATCAGCCTTATCGACGGAGCACCAGCTTCCCAGTCCTGAGACTCCCTGATCATCGCAATCGCGGAGAATCACCGAAATATCCGCCGGGTGCTGCAAAATCGTCGCATTTCGATATCCCCATGGACACGGGCTGGCTTCGTTTTTGCGCACCAATACGCGCAAATCGCCTTCCGTCACGATAGCAAGATTTTCATCCACCACGAGCAAGTCGGCTTCCGTCTCGGAGAACGCGCAATCATCGCGTGACCACTGTTAAGCACTGCTCATCATGATGCTACCGCCGCACCCTCATCAGGCGACAAATGTCTCAAACACCGTCTGACACCCCCGACACGGCTCACCCCCACTACTCGTCGGCCCATCAATGACCCGCCAACTCCCTCCAGCAGCCAAACGCCAGCGCGAACGCCATCACGACCCCTCAGCCGCACATCCGCGCCCGAAATACCCGGCATCTCCATCAGGAAGGATCCCGGCAAAAACGGTCACATCCCCATGCGCCACGCCCTGCTCCCGCCGCGCGCACCGCACTCTCCTGGCCACACGCAACGCCGCTACGCTCACCAACGCCCGCCCCACGGCCGCAACCACCGTCTCAACAACAACATGACCAGCCCTTTGCGTGCCTCTCCCCGCAATCAACGGGTCCAAAATATTATTACCGTACCACCACCCCACCTTCAACATGTTGGCGTAAGCCCCAACGCCGCGCCAGCGTCGAATGTCACCGCACGCGTCCACATCACCCAAATCCTGAGCTTCTTATCACGATCTGCCACGCGCCCGACCCACCATCAAATTGCAGCACCCAAGTTTTTGGCAACCACCGACTTACCCGCACCCAAATCACCGGTACCACAACATTGAGCGAAAAAAACCATCATTATACATACAGCGTGAACAGATCATGGAAAAACCGGCCACTGACTCCATCCACACAACATGACTTCCCTCCGTCGTCTCGATCGACGAGGACACCTCAACCAACACCCGCACATCGACCGCGCGTCGGCCTGAACGATCGCCTGACGCGACCGCATCGACCGACGCACCACAAACGGCACCGCGGCACAGCACCACGCACCACCACACCACCCGCTAACACCACACATCCACTAACCTAGCATGCCAACTCCATAATCGCACCGCGTCGCGTATACTTGCACTTACGCTCCCTTACGCGCAACTTCTTCGCACCAAACACCCAGCATCCACGGCAGCACCTGGTCCTGACGAAACCGCAACCACCGCGCAGGACTGTACAATCCTCAACGCAAACGTGCGAAGCGCTTCGCGTCATCCCGCCAGGGGTCGCATGCAACCCCAGCCGCCTCCACCGCGCACCATAGCGCTGGGCTCGGGCGACAAATCACGCACACGAATCGCGCTCGAACCCGCATACTGCATCCTGCTGGTCTTTACCGTCTTTTTAACGCCGCCAAATCACTCGTCAAATCCTCACGAGCAGCCTTCACCGCCTGCGCATTGCTACTCAGCAGCCACACCGCAAACGGCACGCGCAGCATCTCATGCGCGCCGGTGGCTGGTCGCTCGCTGGCGCAATACGGACAGCGGCACCTCATCGACTGCGCCACACCCCAACGGCGAATCAACATCCACCACCCATCATCAGTAGCCCGCCCGACGGCGCACCCTCCCGCATCATAACACCCATAATCGCCGGAGAAAGAGCCGAGCCGGATCCATCGTAGCACAACCAACACCACGCCCCACCACCGACAACGGACATCGCAATACCCAGCAATCACGCGCTCCACCGCATTGGCAACCACGACCAGCTACCCGTATGTACTTGCGACCGGGAACCGCAACGCCTTATCGCCGGAATGCGCAACGCGTCACCCACGTACCGGCGGGCATTGTTAAATCATCACAATCTGTGCACGGTCACTAAACCGCCGGCGACGACGACGCCATCAGCGCCACCCGACACATGATCCGTCCAGATCGCGCAGTGCCGTCCTGCGGGCACTGGGAGACTGACTCAAAGACAATGCACCAACAAACGATCCACTGCCGGCCCGCACCGCCGCCGCAGCCGTCACGCTTTACCACCAGCACCACCATCGGCACCACCATGCTCAGCAGCACCCACCGCCCACCGGCGTCTGCTATCATTCAACAACAACGACCCCACCGCGACGCCACCCCCCAGAGACCCGACCGAATACGAGCCCACCCGCACCACCCATTGCGCGCGTACGCACCCAGCATATGAACTGTCAAACTCGTCCCAGCACGCTCACACGCACCGTCAGCCCCACCCCGGCAGCAGCGTCACAACGCCACCACCAACGGCACAATCAGACCTTGCATCAACAACACCAAAACGATGACCGCTTTGTACACCCTTAACACCCACTCCGGCGCTCCATCAGTCAACACGGAAAATCAGGCGAACTTATTGTCCCACCAACACACACGCCCCGCATGCTCCCCGATCACCGATCCGACACCACCTGCTCACTCGACAAACTCACTCTCGGCGCACCGCCAGACCCTCAGCGGCATCCAGCAACGAACAGCGCACGCCGCACCCGACCCGCCCACGCCCAGCATCACCAGCAACGCCCAACACAGCACCACACCACTACAACCTTTGCCGCCGCCGACGAATCTTGCGCGCAACGTGCCGCCACCCACGGCGACCACGCCGACCACCGTACACGCCAGAACCACCCGGGTGCCCGGGTGCAACAACCCTGCCGCAACCAGAACGACGTCATACTTCGACATGGGCGAAACGCTCATCCGACACCAAACGCAACCGCCGCGCCACTCACCGCGCCACCAGCCGCGCCGCTCGCCAACGACCACGCGAAAACCGGCCGACGACCACCGGCAACAAACTGTTCGCACCACGGGAAAACCGCCACCATCATCACAGCAACCAACAACGCGAAAACGTCACGCAAACAACATCCCCATCGGATCCGAACTCCGCCTCAACCATCGCCGAATACGCGCCATGCCTTACGCGCCCGCTACCCACCAAAAAACAAAATCACCGGCTGCAATCCAACGCCGACACAAAAAACGCCCCACACGCTGACCGCTCACGACCCTTCTCAGACATGCAAACCCCATCATAACGCAGCAACGCTGAAATACGCCGTCGCCAGCTGAGCCGCCAACGTAACATCAGCATCAACCCCAGCCACAAAACTGCAACACAAACCCCACCACAATCCCGCGCAACCGCCCCAACGGCGTCGACTCAAATGCGTGTCGCGTCATCCCGGATTCGCAACGGCCCCGTCAACTCCCCCTGAAGACCCACGGCCTTCATACCCCCTCAGACACCTCCCAGCACCCACCACCGCCACCCTGCCAGGCGTCGCAAAACAACAACAACCCACACCAGCGAAACAGCCCACGCCGCTCTGCTCGCGGGCTCTGCGCGCAACCGCGCGAAACCTCTACCGCAAATTCCTGTAACTTCCACACCAACTTTCCAGCCGCCGCAACATACGTCGGCCAGACCACAGCATCAGCCCGAAAACTAAACGCCGTATTCATCAACGAAAACGGCTCACCAATAGCCCCACCATCAACTAACTGACGATTCACAAACTTCGCAACCTGCCCAGAAGGATTCATTACGCTAATCACATTCTTATCAACCCCACGGCACCCGCAGCACCGCAACCAGCACTTCCATTGCCCCAATCATCGCACCACCAATACGCGTAGCAATACGTAACCC